>OHTG01000140.1_pt1 | contig 61085 bp, 50 predicted proteins | sample 1578761 | NCBI WGS metagenome assembly OHTG01 (sample SAMEA3879536, study PRJEB24766) | human gut metagenome | biome: human-associated habitat; feature: feces | place: USA | collected 1985/1987
ATAAATGAATGTAAAACCGCGTTGCGGCTCTCTATGCTTTTTTCTTCGCCCGAAAATACCGCCTTGTCGAGATAAATACTCTCGGGAAATTCCACGGAATCGAGTATAACGGCGTCAACTCCGAGAGAGGAGATCTCGCTCACAATGCTCAAAAGGTATTTCTCCGCGACGGGGGAATACGGGTTCAGCCACGGCTCGCCGTCGTGCTGAGCGCTGTTGTCGAGCCACAGCGTGCCGTCCGAATTTGTCACGGCGGCAGCGGCGCCGAGATGCGATGCGGCAACGCTGTCCTCATAGCAATAAATTCTTGCGATTATTTTATAGCCGGCACTTTTAAGCCTGTCGATTGTCGCAAGCGCGTTCTGATAAGCCTTGGACGACGCACCTATGTCGTTCGCCGTACCGACGGAGGATACGTAATTGAGATAGCCGTCCTTTGTTTTAAAATCAATCACAACGGCATTCGCCTTTGTTTCTGTGAGCTCCGTTTTAAAAAGGTCAAAGGCTATACCGCCGTCAAGAACGTCGTCGGGCATATAAAGAGCGCGCAGCTTGCCGTCATATTCGGCGGGAACACCGGTAAGCTCATGCTCATACGGCTTTTTCGACAGGTTAATGGAAACTGTGGCGACAACAAATATGAGCACAAAAAATAATACAAGAAAAACCGAAAAGACGATTTTTTTACGTTTTTCCTTTTTCTTTCGGGTGCGGCTTTCGCCTATCGCATATGATGTACCCGAGCGTCTGCCCGGATAATTTTTTGAAAACGGATAATAGCTCTTTTTACGGGGCTTAATATCTCTGTTGTCAAACGCCATTTTCTACGGTCCTTTACAATGATAATCCTTTGCCTGAGACGCCCGAAAAAGCGAGCGCCAAAATCGAAACATATATAAATACTGCCGGCGTGCCCTTAAAGCATTCCGGAATATTTTTGTTTTCTACCAAGCGGCGCAGCCCGAAATTTATCATAAGCACCGCAACTATAAAGGCAAGTCCGGAGCCTATACCTACGCCTATCGCCTCGGCTATGCCGAAGGTCGCGCGGTAATTTATAAACGGTACGGCAAGCACAAGGGTATTGAATGCCGCCACGCCGAGACGCCTTACGGTTCGCTTTTTGGCCTTGAAAACAGCCTTAAGCAAAATGAGCATAAGAACATACAAAATGCATATCACAAGCAGGAAAATAAGCGAATGCTGTATTTCGCTGAGCGCATTTACAAACGGAATCTGTTCAAGCAGCACGCAAAAAATACTGCCGAATGTCGAAAAGAATGTGATAAACGCCGTGAGCGGGAAAAGCTGCTTCGGCTTCGCCGCCATTCTGACAGCCTCCGAGGCACCGTAGCCGCCGGTAAAAATCAGGTTTTGAAGCACAAATGCGTACATCGCCGCCGAAAAAAGATTTGCTATGACACTCATTTGTCTTCACCGCCCTTTTGTTGTTGTGTTTCCGCGCCGCCGTCCTTTTCCGGGCTTTTGTCCGTGTCGCTATGTGACGCTGAGCTGTCGTCAAAAGCAGTGTACTGCTTGTATTTCTCAAGCTCCGCGAGTATCTCTTCGAATTCGGCGGAGGAGCCGAAGCTTTTGTCTTTTTGCCGCTCGGTGTCGGCGGCATTGCTTCTGCTCGCGCCGTTTTTGCCTGTACCTTTTTTGCTCTTTGCCGGAGCGGACGCGGTCTTTTTGACGGATAATGACGGAGCCTTTCGCTTAGCCGCGGAGCTTTTCCTTTTGTCGGTGTGAGGCTTTTTCTTTTCGTTTTGCGGCTCTTCCTCTCCGATCTCAAAAAAGTCAAGGTCGGTGTCGAGAAATTCACGCAGCTTTATAACGTGCGACTGCTTGACTTCGGAGAGGTCAAACGAGGCGTCGGGATGCTTTTCGGGGTATTTTTTGTTTATTATCGCCTTTAACGCCGCAGCCATAAAGCCGAGCAGTAAAAATCCGCCGAACGGCATTAAAAGACCCGGCAGCTTTACCGGAATGTTCAGTTTTACGCTGTAAACCGTGCCGCTGCCGAGTATTTCACGGACAACGCCGACTATAAGTATTACCGCGGCATAGCTGAAGCCTGCCGAAACGGCATCGAGAGCCGTGGCCTTAAAATTGTGCTTAACCGCGAACCGTTCGCAGTGCAGTGCGATAAGCGAATTTACCGCAAGCAGCGGCAAAAATATACCTGCATTCGCCGTTTCGTTGGGGGCAAGGTATCGGAAAAGCATAAACAGAGGTATGTTTATAAGCAATCCCAATATCGCATATATCATTTTTCGCACGCTGCCCTTCAGCTTTTTCATAAGCAGGCAGGCGAGACATTCTATAAGTAAAAGCTCAACAAAGGACACAAACGAGAGAATTATGGCGGATTTGAGCGATACCGCCATGGCAACGACGGGTGCAATGCCTATGGCTTCAAACAGCACGGGATTTTTGATTATCGCGCTGCTTCTGATAACGGAAACGCTTTTTTTCTTTTTATCAGGCATTTTCGGCACCGCCTTTCCCGTTTTCGAGAGCCTTTTCTTCGAGCTTGTCCGCGAGAGCTGCGCGCACCTTGGCGTTTTCCGCCGCAACAAGATGTCTTTCGCGCTTTGTAAGCGGCAGCTTGTCAAATGCGGTGACGAGTCCGTTTGCAAGCAGTACGGCAAAGACCGTACTGTCTTCGAATTTGCCCACAGAGCGCATTATCATACACATAAGCCCTGCTGCCGCACCGTAGCATATCCTTGAGTAAAAGCTCTTCGGAAGAAGCTTGTCGTCGGTCAAAAAGAATACCGATGAAAACAAAAGCATTCCTCCGCATATTTCCATAAATGCCGAGACGAAACGGCCAGTCAGCACGCGCGGAAACAGGAGCGCGTAAATAAAACAGACCGCGAGGAAGGATACGGAAACGGTGAAATTTTTCGGGCGTCTTACAGCGAGAAACAGGAGCGCTCCGAAAAGTGCTATCGAGCAGGTTGCGCCCATAGGGCCGGAAACCGAGCCTACAAGCACGTCAACATAGTTTAAAAGGCCGGTGCCGACCGAGTTTTTTTGCGAGAGCATATATGCGATAGACGTGCCGGGGAAAAATCCCTGCCCTCCCGAAACGGCGGTAGTGCCGGACGAGAGTATTGCCGGATAAGAAAAGACCTTATCCGGCATACATATTGTGACAAAGGCTATGCCTGCAGCTGCCGGCGTAAACATATGAGAACGCGCATTGCCGAACGGCAGCTTTGCGACGATAACGGCAAAAGCCGAGGCTATGCACGGCAGATAGTACGGAGCGGACGCGGGCATACAAAGTGCCGTCATAAGGCCCGTGGCGACAGCCGAGAGGTCGGAAACAGAGACTTGAGCTTTGAAAATAAACGAGCCTGCGGCTTCGCAGAGCACGGCCGTAAGCACGGAAAGCACCATAAGGCGCACGGCTCTGCCGCCGTAGTAATACCAAGCCATCACGGCCGGAACGACCATAAGGATAAGCATATCGGCAAAGTATCTGCGTGTTATTGAAATTTCACTGCGCGCTTTTGCGGCGCTCTCGGCCGAAATGCCGGCAGATGTTTTGCTTTGTTCCAAAAAATTCACCTGTTTTCCATATTTTATTCATTGCGAAACAAGCGTTCCGACAATATGATGTAAAGAGATAATTTTTATTTTGGGGAGGCTTTCCTATGAATATACATAAAAGCCGTGGGGACAGAGTGATAGTCGAGCTCTCGTCAAACGAGCTGTCGCGCTATGAGCTTTGCCCTGAGGAGATGGACTGTAAAAATCCGAAAACCAGACGCCTTATAAATGACGTAATGAAAAGAGCACAAAGACATATTCGCCGTGACATAACCTCCTTTGACAAAATGAACGTGGACGTTATGGAGACGGACGAAGGGTGTATTATGATTCTCTGCTTTAAGGGCATAAAAACCAAAAGGCCGTTTTCGGGCTACGTCTGTGTTTTGCCGCAGACGGATGACATTTTCAGACTTGCAAGGGGGCTTTTGCCTCACCGCGAAAAAATAAGACAGGCGAGTCTTTTTTTTGACGGCAACAGCTATGCCGCCTGCGTTCTGCCGTATGCGGTCTTTTCAAGAGAAATATTTTTTGTGCTCAGCGAATTCGGAAACCCGGTGAGGGCGACTGTCGGCACAAGAGAGTACCTTTTCGAGCACAAAAAGCTTATAAGCCGCGATTTTATATCGTCGCTGACCTCTTGAAGTCGGCTATGGTCTTTTTTATGTCGTCGCTGCCGAAGAGCGCGCTTCCGGAAACAAATGCGTTGGCACCTGCCTTTGCGGCAACCGAAATTGTGCCTTTATTTATTCCGCCGTCAACCTCAATGTCGATGTCCTTGAGCCCGCGGCGTTCTATTTCGTTTTTAACAGCGGTGACCTTGGGCATCATATCCTCCATAAAGCTTTGGCCGCCGAAGCCGGGCTCAACCGTCATTATAAGTACGAGCGAGAGCTTGTCGAGATACGGATATATCTCCTCTATCGGAGTTCCGGGCTTTACCGAAAGTCCCGCCTTTTTGCCGAGTGACAGGATTTCGTCTATCGTCTTTTCCGTATCGGAGTCCGACTCCGTGTGGAATGTGATTATGTCGGAGCCCGCCTTTGCGAAGTCCGGCACGTATTTATAAGGGTCGCTTATCATAAGGTGCACGTCAAAGGTAAGCTTTGTCGCTTTTCTTATGCACTTTACTATCGGCGCGCCGAGCGTGATGTTCGGGACAAAATGCCCGTCCATAACGTCTACGTGAATCATATCCGCGCCGCATTCCTCCATTTTTTTAAGCTCGCTCTCAAGATTGCCGTAATCGCTTGAGAGAATTGACGGTGATATTTTTACCATAATTTCTCCTTTTTATAACGCTGTCGGTTTCCATTAGAAAGCCGAATAATCTTAACACAAAGTCTTTAGTTAAAAATTAACTGTCACGCCGCCGCGGCTGCGTCTGCCGAAGCCGTATCGCTCTCGGCTGCGGTGTCTGACGCGTCGGTGCCGTCTGAGAAGGGCTGAGTTTCACTCGCAGCCTCTGCGGAAGAGGTGGTTTCGGGTGCTTCTGTCGGAGCCTCGGTGACGGGCTGAACGGCTGTGGTTGCCGTCTCGGGCGAAGATGTAGCCTGAATTGAATTTATATAATAGCTGCCGTCTTTTTCCCTTAAAGTGATTTTCATATATTTGTCGGGCTCGGGAGCCACCATATCGCCTTCGCTGTTTTGTGCCCATTGGTCTCCTGCAAGGTATCCGACGGTCAAAACCACGGCGCCGCTTTTTTTCTGAACCTTTATAACGTCGGGCGTATAGGTAGGGACAATACCGGTAAGCGGGATAGAGTATGTGTGTTTAGCCGAATCATAGGTGAACGTGTAGCCGTAGCCGTTTACCGTGGCGTGCTCGGGTTCGGTGTCCGTACCGAAAAGCCTGTGAAATTCGGCGGTTACGTCCTCCTCGGGAATTATCATACCGTCTTCGCCGTACTCGTATTTGTCCGGCGAGAGGTTGCTCTTTAAAATAGACCAAACGGAAATGTCGATAAGCTGATTTTTATTTGCCTTTGTGATGTCGTCAAACGGATCGGGGTCGTTCATCACGACAGGCGTCAGCATGGTATTGTATTCGTCTATGTTTTTGCTTTTGATTACCGCTTTTTTTGTGGCGTTTACTCCGGCGAGAATTACGCAGACAAGGCCTATTACGGCAAATACCGTTATTACAAGGCCCAGGGGGAACGCCCATCGGTTTTTACGCTTTTTATTTACATTAGCCTCAGACATTCTGACTCTCCTAACTTATCTTATCTGACCGTTTCCGAAAATTTCGTACTTAAACGACGTGAGCTGCGGCAGACCGAGAGGGCCTCTCGCGTGGAGCTTTTGCGTGGATATGCCTATTTCCGCTCCGAAGCCGAATTCGCCGCCGTCGGTAAAGCGCGTGCTGGCATTGCGATAGACCGCCGCCGCGTCCACTCTCGACATAAATTCGTTTGCCGCCTCGTCATTTTCGGTGACGATGCACTCGCTGTGACCCGTTCCGTATTTATAGATATGCTCTATGGCCTCGTCGATATTATCTACTATCTTTACCGACATTATGTAGTCGAGGTACTCGCGACCCCAGTCGTCCTCGGAGGCTTCCTTTATATCGGGGAGTATCTCTTTAGATGTCTTGTCGCCGCGCAGCTCGACATTTTTTTCGTCAAGTCGCTTTTTGATGAGCTTCAGCGCCTTTTCGGCAACGTCCTTGTGAATTAAAAGGCTCTCGGCTGCGTTGCATACGGACGGGCGTGATGTCTTGGCGTTAAATATAATGTCGGCCGCCATATCGAGGTCGGCGTCCTTATCGACGTAAATATGGCAGTTGCCGACGCCCGTCTCTATAACGGGGACGGTGGAGTTTTTGACCACCGTGCCTATAAGCCTTGCGCTGCCGCGCGGAATCAGCACGTCTACATATTTGTTCATGGTCATAAGCTCGTTGGCACTCTCGTGAGAAATGTCGGTTATAAACTGTATGCAGTCATCCGGTAAGGGCGATTTTTTGAGGGCGGCGCGCATTACATTAAATATTGCGGTGTTCGAGTGTATCGCCTCCTTGCCGCCGCGAAGCACGGAGCAGTTGCCCGATTTCAGGCAAAGCGAAGCCGCGTCGGACGTGACGTTGGGGCGAGCCTCAAATATAACGGCGATGACTCCGAGAGGCACCGAAACCTTTTTGACCCGAAGGCCGTTCGGCCTTGTTATATCGGAGAGTGTTTTACCGACGGGGTCGGGTAGGTCGGCAACCTCAATAACGCCCTTTGCCATACCGTCTATCCTGTCGGGAGAGAGAAGAAGTCTGTCCAAAAGAACCTTGGGTAAGCCGTTCTCCTCGGCGGCCTTCATATCCTTATCGTTTTCGCGGAGAATATAATCCTTGTTACTTTTAAGCTCTTCGGCTATAAGTAAAAGAGCCTTGTTTTTATCGTTTGCCGAGGCTGTTGAGAGCTTTTTCGCAGCCTCCTTTGCGTTTCGGCATTTAAGCTCGGTATCAGTCATTTTGTTTCAATCCTTTTTACCTACAAAAAATGTTCCTATTTGCTTGCCGTCGAGAGCCTTGTATATGTCCTCGGGAGCGGAGCCGTTCATAACTATCATATCTATTCCCGCGCTCATGGCTATTTGAGCCGCGTGCAGCTTTGTTACCATTCCGCCGGTGCCGAATTTTGAGCCGTGACCGCCCGCAAAGCCTATAAGCTCGTCTGTAATCTCGGTTACGGTGGGTATTATTTCGGCGTCCTCGTCGACTGTGGGGTTACCGTTATAAAGCCCGTCTATGTCGGTGAGGATTATCAGCGCGTCGGCTCCTATGAGCTTTGCGACTATCGCCGAGAGACAGTCATTGTCGCCGTAGACAATTTCCTCAACGCCTATTGCGTCGTTTTCGTTTACTACGGGAATTGCGCCGTATGAAAAGAGCTTATCAAAGGTATTTATAAGATTTTTGCGCCTTTCGGGGGACTCCACGTCGCTTTTTGTGAACAGGAGTTGGCCTATTTTATGGCCGTATTCGCTGAACATCTTGTCATACATATACATAAGCTCGCATTGACCTACGGTGGACGCCGCCTGCCTTCTGGGGGTGTCCTTCGGACGCTCCGGGAGCCCGAGTTTTCCCGTGCCGACACCTATCGCGCCGGAGGAGACGAGAGTTACCTTGATGCCCGAATTTTCAATATCCGAGAGTACCGAGATAAGCTTATGCATTCTTCTTATATTTGTTTTTCCGTTGTCGTAGACAAGCGTGGAGGTTCCCACTTTGACAACGAGCCTTTTTACATCATTTAATACCGCCAAGACATATCCTCCCACAAGCCCCGCCTTACAGGGCGCGAAATAATAATATTTATACACTGTAAATTATATCATACGAAAAGGGATTTAACAATATAAAATATTTTTCGCGGCACCTTTTTAAATTTAACCGAATTGTAATTTTTTGTATATGTTTTTGTAATTTCGATGTTGTATAAACTTACTGTGTAGGGAGTCGGCTCGAAAAACGGAGATATAAAATATTTGTATTCCGTTTTGTGTGATAATCTGTTAAAATAAAATCAGCCGAGCAGGCGAAAATACGGAAGAGGGGCAAAGTTATGTATAACGTTCTTGTGTGTGACGACGACAAAGCGATACTCGACTCACTCGAAATATATTTAAATCTTGAGGGGTATAAGGTTTTTAAGGCGGAAAACGGCAGGCAGGCATTGAAAACAGCGGAGGAAAACGATCTGCAATGTATAATTCTCGATATTATGATGCCTGACCTCGACGGACTCAACGCAACGCTGAAGCTCCGTGAGAGCAAAAACATACCGATAATCCTACTCTCTGCCAAGAGTGAGGATACGGACAAGATAACGGGTCTTTCGTTCGGAGCGGATGACTATGTGACAAAGCCGTTTAATCCGCTTGAGCTTATGGCACGGGTGAAATCGCAGATAAGGCGTTATGTTTCGCTCGGCAGTATGGAGAAAAAGGACAGCCTTATAGTTACGGGAGGGCTCGCTCTTGACCTCGATTCCAAAGAGATTACGCTCGACGGCGAAAAAGTCAAGCTTACCGCTACGGAATACGGCATACTCGAATATCTTATGAAAAATATAGGCAGAGTTCTCTCTACGAATCAGATATACGAAGCGGTGTGGAAGGAGCCGTCGTTCCAGACGGAAAAAACCGTGACTGTGCACATACGCAGAATAAGAGAAAAAATAGAGATAAATCCCAAAGAGCCGAAATATTTAAAGGTGGTGTGGGGCATTGGCTATAAAATCGAAAAACTTTAAAACTTCGTTCGGATTAAAGCTCGTTGCATTTTTTATTGCGGCGTTGCTTGCGTTTTCCTCGGCGATTTGTGCGGTTAAGGCTATAAACGACCTGTTCAGATACGGCTCGGAGATCCTTACAAAGCCGGCAAAAAGTCTTGATATGACCGAAACGTCGCTGTTTGCATCGAAGCTGAGCTCCGATGTGCAGTCGATATATGCCGGCAGCGGCCTTATGACGTGGGACGCATATAAAAGCACGTATTACAGCACTTTCGACGAGGAGCTGAGCGCGGCTCGCACGGAGCTGGAGCGCTTCAAAAAGGAATGTATGTCAGAGGCTGTGGCGGCATATAGTGATAAATATGCCGCTTCCGAGTATTCCTCTTCTCAAAAGAGTGCCGCTCAATCCTCTTCTCAAAAGAGCGCCGATGTTACGCAGGCCGACGTTTCCTCCTATACGACAAATGTCTACGGAAACGTCTCTGCCTATTCCCGCTCCGACAACGTAGTTTCGCCGAATTACGACAAGGACTACTATGACGGTTGCCGTGAGAGCTATTCGCTTAAGAGTGGAGATTCGGGGAATGTCACCTTTTCAACCTCCACCACGGACGAGGAGCTGGTATCGCTCGTGAGCAACGCATATTCTCAGGTTATGTCTGCGGCGCGCCGTGAGTATGAAACGACGGTCGCCATGGAGAGCCGCAGCATCAAAAATATAAAGAACCTTAAATACTATATATATAATCCGTCTACCGGCGAAATAATCACAAATCTTGAGACGGAAACGACCGAGGAGAAAGCGAACGAAATTAAAAAATCGGGAGATTATTCGGCGTTTACAAGCGGAAGCAGATGGTATATGGTCTATACTGCCGACGGAGGACTTGTCGCGGCAAGTCCGCAAATAACCCGCGATACGCTCTATACCGTACAGAGCGGCGATAAATACTATTTTAGCCTTAAGTCGGATTACTACTATAAACGCACGCTGTCAAACGTTCTCGGCTCATGCTTTTCAAACAACGGCTATGACATAATTCTGATGCTTCCCGAAACGCTGTCGGAAGGCGACGATTATTACAATATGCAGTCGGAGATGGTAAAAAGCAGTGCCGATACATACAACTATATATTTTTAAGCCTTGCATCTATGCTTGTTCTTGCCATGGTGTCGGTTTACCTTATATATGCGGCAGGCGAGACGGCAGGCCCCGAAAAAATCAAACTTTCGTTTCTCGACAAGCTTCCGACGGACTTGCATTTTGTTTTGGCTGCCGCTGTTGCGGGGGCGGGAGTTTACGGAATTTTAACCTTGGCAGCCGATTACAAACATGCTTTCGATTACTATGCCGACGGCAAAGCGCTTATGATGTTTGTGGTTATGTCGCTTATTGCCGTTGCGGTGTGGGCTGTGCTGCTTGAATGGCTCTGTTCTGTTTCTAAATATTACAAGGCGAAAAAGAACTGGCTTCGATCAACGCTTGTTTGGTATATTATAAGGCTTATCGGGAAATTATTTTCGCCGCTTAAAAGGCTTCGTGAAAAGCCGGTGCGCTTAAGGCGCCGTGTGCTGCTTGTGCTTATAGGCTATATAATCGGCAACACCGTACTGACGGGCGTTACGGCTATGTGCAGAGGATTTTGGTTCGTTCTTCTTACAGCGGTGCTGCTGCTGTATAATATTCTGACTGTTTCGCTTATGTGGAAATATGTGCTGTCTCTTGACCGCATAATAGCGGCGTCGGAGAACGTAAAAAACGGAGAGCCTCCCGAAAACATCTATTCGGAAAATATGCCTGAGCCTTTAAAAACGCTGGCGCTCAATCTCAGCCTTACGCAGGAGGAGATGCAAAAGGCGATAAACGAGGCGGTAAAGGGCGAAAGAATGAAAACCGAACTCATAACAAATGTGTCGCACGACCTTAAAACGCCGCTCACTTCGATAATCTCATATGTCGATTTGCTCAAAAAGTGCGACATAGACGATATTTCGGCACAAAAATATATAAACGTGCTCGATGAAAAATCCATAAGACTCAAAAGACTTATCGAGGACCTTGTCGAGGCGTCAAAGGCGTCATCGGGAGCCGTGACGTTTAACAAGATGAATGTTAATCTCCATGAGCTTGCGGTTCAGGCGGTCGGTGAAATGTCCGACGCTTTTGAGGAGAGAAATCTCGACGCGGTGCTCAACGAGCCGACGGAGCCGATTGTTATATACGCCGACAGCCAAAAGACGTGGCGAATCATAGACAATCTTTTGAGCAACGTCAAAAAGTATGCTCTCCCCGGTACGAGAGTATATATAGACGTCGGAAAGGACAGCTCATACGGTACAATAACGATAAAAAACACTTCACGCGAAAAGTTGAATATAGACCCCGATGAGCTGACTCAGCGCTTTGTACGCGGTGACGAGTCACGTACCATGGAGGGCAGCGGCCTCGGGCTTTCGATAGCAAAGGATTTGTGCGTGCTTCAGGGCGGAAAGCTTGAACTCTCAATAGACGGCGACCTGTTTAAGGCGACGGTGAAAATGCCGCTTGTGTATTCTTGCGACGGCGAGCAGGGAAGCGCACAATAAGAAAATAAATAAGATAAGCCGAGCCTGCGTAAAACGTAAGCTCGGCTCTTGTTTTATATTCGCGGTAAAATCGGACTATACAAAAAAGCAAAAAAATGTTACAATCAACGGGAAGACTGAATATGGGAAGGTGCGCTTTGGAAAAATTCGAAATAGCCGGTCTGACGGTTGAATTTGAGACGGGAGACGGACTGCTTTTTGAGCGCAGCAGACCGTATCTCACAAGTAACGATAAAAAAACCGACATAAAAATAGAACTCGACGATGACTTTTTTATGCGTAGGCGGCAAAGCTATCCCATGCTGACGCTCGATGAGTGCCGATATGTGTGGACGGGCGAGGCGTTTTATTTAAAGCTGCTTGAATTTAACGGCTTTATGCTTCACTCGTCGTGCGTGTGCCGCGGCGGCAACGCCTATCTTTTTTCCGCGCGCAGCGGAACCGGCAAATCCACGCACACGCATCTTTGGCTCTCGGAATTTCCCGACGCATATATATTAAACGACGATAAGCCGGCGATTATCATAAACGAAAACGGCGCAGTTGCCTACGGCACACCGTTCAGCGGCAAAAACGACGAGAGCAGAAACGCCGCGGCTCCGATAAGGGCTGTTGTGTTTATAGAGAGAAGCCAAAAGAACAGTATTGAAAAAATAAGTCCGGCGAGTGCCGTGCCGCTGTTTATGTCACAGACCGTGCGCCCGAAAACACCGCGATATATGGGTATCCTTTTGGGGCTGCTCGACGCTCTTTTAAAAGAGGTGCCGGTCTTTTTGCTCAAATGCAATATGGACCCGTCGGCGGCGCACGTGTCGTATGACGGAATAGAGGAATATTACAGACAAAATCCTAGAGCTTAAGAAAAAGAAAGGCAGTGCTGGTATATGAAAATTAAAGACGGCTTTATGCTAAGTGGGGTTGCCGGAAGCTATGTGGTTGTGCCGGTCGGAGCCGTTCAGGCGGACTTCACGGGCATGATAACCCTGAATCCCGTCGGCGCATTTTTGTGGGGCGAGCTCGAAAAGGAAACTACGCGCGACGAGCTTTTGAAAAGTGTACTCTCACGGTACGATACAGATGAAAAGACCGCGGCGCAGGATATTGACCGCTATCTTGAAAAGCTTCGCAAAAACGGACTTTTAGAGGAATGATATTTTGGACGGCAAAAAAAGAGTTAAATTAGAGGAGCTGCTCCCGATAATCGAGGAGAAGCTCTCAGCCGGCGGAACGGTCGTTTTACCGATTACGGGAACGAGCATGCTGCCGCTGCTTGTGGCGGGCAGAGACAAGGTTACGCTTAAAAGTGCCGTTTTGCCGCTTGAAAAAGATGCGATTCCGTTTTACCGCCGAAACGACGGCACATTTGTGCTGCACAGAAAAGTCGGAGAGGACGAAAACGGATACGTTATGTGCGGCGACAATCAATGGGTCAGGGAGCACGGCATAACCGATAATAACATAATAGGCGAGGTTGCGTTTATAACGCGCAAGGGAAAAACCTTTTCCGTGGGCAGCCGTAGATATCGCCTCTATGTTAAGCTTTGGAAGCTTCTGTTTCCCATAAGGAAATATATAGTAAAAATAAGGGGGAAGCTCGGTAAGTGAAAAAAAGCTCTGCCGAAAAATGGATAGCCTCTCACTCAAAAAAAGAGAGCCCTCGCATGGTGCTGCTGATAATCGGCAACGCCCTGTTTTCCGTGTGCGGAGTTATGACGGCACTGTATGCGAAGTATATAATAGACGCGGCGCAAAATGCCGATAAAAACGCTCTGATTAAAAACGGCGTCGCTTTGGGCGCACTCATACTTTTACAGACATTTCTCAAGGTTGTTTGCAAAGCACTTGAGGCGAGAGTACAGGGCAAAATCGAGATAAGCATTAAAACAGAGCTGTTTTCATCAATACTCAAAAAGGACTACGAAAAAATCACCTCGATTCACACGGGCGAGCTTATGACAAGGCTCACAAGTGACGTCTCGGTGGTTTCCGACGGCGTCGTAACGATATTGCCGTCCGCCGTTGCTATGGTGACGAGGCTCGTTTGCGCCTTTGCGGCTCTTTTTTCGCTTGACAGGATGTTTTCACTCATATTGCTGTCAGGCGGAGCTTTGCTGTTTGTATTCACCCGATTCTTTCGCGGCAAAATGAAGTCTCTTCACAAGGCGGTGCAAAAAACCGACGGCGGAGTCCGCTCCTTTATGCAGGAGGTAATAGAAAATCTGCTCGTCGTTAAGATATTTGACGTTGCCGATATGATGAAAGACCGCTCGAAGGTGTATCAGGACGAAAATTACTATGCTAAAATAAAACGCAACAGGTGGTCGATTTTCGCAAATATAGGCTTTTCGGCGGCATTTTCGGTGGGCTGGCTTTTCGCGATGCTTTGGAGTGCCGCAAGGCTGAGCCGCGGAGCGATAACCTTCGGAACTCTCACGGCGATAGTTCAGCTTGTGAGTCAGGTGCAAACGCCCGTTACGAGTCTGTCGGGTTACCTGCCGAAATACTATACCATGCTCGCCTCCGCCGACAGGATACTTGAAACCGAGTCGCTCCCCGAGAGCGTCGCATATAATATGCCGGGGCTTGACGTCGGCAAAATATATGATGAGATGTCATATATGGAAATGGAGAGCGTGACCTTCGGCTACGGCAGAGAAAATGTAATAGAGAACGGCTCTGTGCGGATAAACAAGGGCGATTTCACAGTGATTTCGGGAATATCGGGCATCGGGAAAAGCACATTCTTCAAGCTGCTTACAGGGGTGCTTACACCGCAAAAGGGCAGTATAAGCGTTGTGTCCGGCGGCAAAAAATATCATATTGACAAATATATGCGTCCGCTGTTTGCATATGTTCCGCAGGGGAATATGCTGATGAGCGGCACCATACGCGATAACATAAAGCTCACAAACAGCACCGCGACGGACAGAGAAGCTCTCGAGGCGGCAAAAATAAGCTGCGCCTATGATTTTATAAACGAGCTGCCGAGCGGCCTTGATACCGTCCTTATGGAAAACGGCAGGGGACTGTCGGAGGGGCAGATTCAGCGCCTCGCAGTTGCAAGGGCTGTGCTGTCGGGCGCGCCTGTTATGCTGCTTGACGAAGCGACGTCCGCGCTTGACGCCGAAACGGAGAAGAAGCTCCTTTTGGGCTTGAGGTCGTTAAAAGGCAGAACGTGCGTTATTATCTCTCACAAAACCGCGGCTTTTGAAGTTGCCGACAGCGTTATTGAGATAAAAGACGGACATTTGCATTCAAAAAAAATATAAATTTATTTTTTTCTATTGTAGTATCGGGACGAATTTGATATAATACAAATAATTGTTTTGCGTTAATTAAGCTTAAAAGGAGTTAAAAAGATGGCATATTCATCTTCGGGGAAAACTCATGCTGAGGAGAGCGACAATCTCGACAGCGTCGTTATATACCTCAAAAAAATATTGCAGCATTGGAAAATAGTTGTTATCTCGGCAGTGGTACTGGCTGTGCTCGGTTTTGCCGTTGCAAAGCTTACCTACACGCCGTCGTATTCGTCTAAGATAACGTTTATAGCAAACAATAAATCCTCGGCACTCGCCGTTTCGGGTCAGACTCAGTCGGACCTTAACGCGTCTGCAACGCTTGCCGAGAGCTTCAAATATGTTTTTACAACGACAGAGCTTTCAAAGAGAGTTGCCGACAACAGCGGGTTTAAAGATATTTCCGTTTCAGACATAAAGAGCTGGGTTTCGGTTGAGGCCGTTGAAGACACGGCTATAATAAATCTTACCGTGACTACGCCGAATGCCGACGTTTCATACGGAATAGCGAATGCCTATGTAAATAACTATGAGAGCGCCATAAACGCGGCTTTCCCGAGCACCACCTTGACGGTTATCGACCCGCCGCTTCTTGCGAGTGCTCCGAACCGCGATGCGAGCGCAAGAAACTATACTATAGTAGGCTTTGCCGCAGGTCTCGTCATATCGATATTTGCGATTGTTCTCGCGGTAATTGCCAAGGATACGGTTAAAACCGCCGATGATGTTAAGGACAAGCTCGGCGTTGACGTTATCGGTATGGTCGCTCACGTTAACCGTAAAAAGAAGAAAAAGGGTGAGGATTATAAGCCTCTGCTTATTTCCGACAGACGCAGCGGTTTCCCGTTCATCGAAACCTTTAAGATTATAAGAACAAAGATAGAGCACACCGCTCAGCGTGAGAAGTACAAAACTTTTGTGGTAACGAGTACAGCTGAAAACGAGGGCAAGACGACAAGCGCGGTAAACATCGCACTTGCACTCGCACAAAACGGCAAGTCGGTGCTTTTGGTGGATGGCGACTTGCGCAAACCCGCGGTTGCAAAGCTTCTCGGAATCAATGCCTCCGAGGACGGCGGCGTATACGGTGTCATAAACGGCGAAAAGACTCTCGCTGAGGCGATAAAGTATTCGGAAAAATACAATCTTTTCCTGCTTGTCAGCGGAAAGCCCGTATTTGACCCGTCGGAGCTTCTCTCTACGGACGCTATGTCCGATATAATCAAATCCGCGGAAAAGGAGTTTGATTATATTATAATTGATACGGCTCCCTGCGGAGTTGTGGCGGATGCGTCGATACTTTCAAGCTATGCCGACGGAATACTTCTTGTTGTCAGAAACGATATGGTTGCTTCAAGACGTATTAAGCGCGCCGTTGAAAACCTCGAAAATTCCGGCACCAAGCTCGTCGGATGTATCTACAATGATACAGAGAGCGGTATGCCGAAACGCTTTATGTCGTCCTACAACAAAAAGTACGGCTACGGTTACGGCTACGGCAGCAATCAAAAATAAATAAGCTCGTTTTACGGAGGTTCGCTGCGGCGAATCTCCGCTTTTTTAGTTTTGCCGAAAGCTCGGCTAAGACTCACCGTTAGTCTTTTTCGGCATAAAGCGATGCAGAACTGCGTATACGCTCAAAAAAACGCTGCTTTAGCAATGTTTTTACTAAAAAAGCTATTGCCCATTAAGATTTTCTATGTTAAAATTATATAATAATTATGCGGTTACAGCTTGTAACGGCTTTTCGGAGGTGAGAAAATGCTTTATCACAACGTAATGTGGAAATTCCGTGATGCAGAGGGCAAAACGCTTGACGAAAACATCGAAATCGTGAGAGCCGGTCTTACTGCGTTACCGGAAAAAATTTCCCAAATCAAAAGTCTCACCTTCATAAAAAACGAAGTGGTGTGCGACCGTAATTTTGACGCAATGCTTACAGTTGTCACCGAAAACGAGGACGACCTCAACGCCTATAAAGTTCATCCGGAGCATCAAAAGGTGGCTTCGTATGTTAAAAAAGTCACTTCGGGCAGAGCGGCTGTCGATTATTATAAATAATCCGTAAATTATTATAAAAACAACGGAATATTTATATTATTATACCCATTGCGGGTGTAAAATGATTTTGGTTTCAAAAATGCAAGTGCCGCGGCTTTTCAAGCGCAGTGCTGTATAAAAACGGAGGAAAAATATGAAGCATAAGGAAATTGTGGAAAAAATGAGCCTCGAGCAAAAGGCAGCTTTTGTTTCGGGCTATGACTACTGGCATCTTGAGGAAGCTCCGGAGCTCGGCCTTCCGAAGATAATGATTACCGACGGCCCTCACGGCCTTCGTAAGGCTAATCCGGATAAAAAGAGCTCAACGGGCGGCATAGGCCTCGGAAACTCTGTTCCGGCAACCTGCTTCCCCCTTGCGGCTACGTCGTCCTGCTCCTGGGACCCGGAGCTTTTGGAGCAAGAGGGCGAGGCAATGGGTGAAGAGTGCCTTAAGGAAAAGGTATCTACCATTTTAGGTCCCGGCACAAACATCAAGCGCGCTCCCGTAGGCGGCAGAAACTTTGAGTATTTTTCGGAGGATCCGCTTCTTGCCGGCGAATGTGCGGCAGCCGTTATAAACGGCGTTCAGTCAAAGGGCGTAGGTACTTCTCTCAAGCACTTCGCGGCTAACTCTCAGGAGGCTTTCCGTATGGTAGTCAACGAGGTAGTTGACGAGAGAACTCTTCGTGAGACTTATCTCACTGCATTTGAAATAGCCGTTAAAAAGGCTCAGCCCTGGACGGTTATGAATTCTTATAACAGAATCAACGGCGTTTATGCTTCGGAAAATGAATGGCTTCAGGAAAAGGTGCTCAGAAAAGAGTGGGGCTTTGAGGGTCTTATCGTAACCGACTGGGGTGCTTCCGTTGACAGAATCCCCGGACTTAAGGCAGGCACCGACCTTGAAATGCCTTGCTCGGGCGACCTTAACACAAACAGAATCATCGCTGCCGTAAAAGACGGTACGCTTGATGAAAAAATACTCGATGAGAGAGTTGATACGGTAGTTGACCTTATAGTCAAATCAAAGCCGGCTCTTGAAAAGACACATACATATGATGTTGACGCTCATCACGCAATAGCTCAGAAGATAGCCGAGGGCTCAATGCAGCTTCTCAAAAACGACGACGGCATACTTCCTCTCAAGGACGGCCAAAAGGTTGCCGTTATAGGCGAAATGGCTAAGGCACCGCGCTTCCAGGGCGCAGGCTCTTCCGTAATCAACCCCACCAAGCTTTCAAACGCTTTTGACGAGCTTCAGAAGCTCGGCGTAGACATTTCTTACGCTCAGGGCTATTATAAGAGCGCTCCCTCCAAGAAGGACAAGACACCCAGAAAGACAAGTGCAGAGCTTATAGCAGAGGCTAAAGAGGCCGCTTCTAAGGCTGATGTAGCCGTTGTATTTGTAGGTCTTACCGAAGAATTCGAGGGCGAGGGCTACGACAGAGAGGGAATTGAAATTCCGGCAGAGCACAATGAGCTTGTTGCTGCGGTTGCCGAGGCAAACCCCAACACCGTTGTTGTAATCGCAGGCGGCTCGGTAATTCTTATGCCGTGGCTTAAAAATGTTAAGGGACTTCTCAATTCCGGTCTCGGCGGTCAGGCAGGCGGCATCGCCGTTGCAAATATCCTTACCGGCAAGGTCAATCCCTCCGGTAAGACGAGTGAGACTTATCCGCGCGCATTTGAGGATAACCCGACCTACGGCAACTTCCCCGGCGGACCCGTTACCTCGGAGCACAGAGAATCGGTTTACATCGGTTACAGATATTATGACGCAGCCGATATTGATGTTGAATTCCCGTTTGGTTTTGGCCTTTCATACACCACCTTTGAGTACAGCGATATTAAGCTCTCAAAGGACAAAATGAAGGATACCGATACGGTTACGGTTTCGTTCAAGATAAAGAATACAGGCAGTGTAGACGGCGCGGAAATCGCCGAGGTTTACGTTGCCGATAAGGAATCCACCATTTTCCGTCCGAAGAAAGAGCTTCGCGGATTTAAGAAGGTATTCCTTAAAGCAGGCGAAGAGAAAGAGGTATCCGTCGAGCTTTCCAAGAGAGCGTTCGCGTTCTACAACGTAGAGCTCGGCGACTGGATGGTTGAAACCGGTGAATTTGATATACTCGTAGGTTCTTCGAGCCGCGATATCAAGCTTACGGCTTCCATGACCGTTGAATCCACCGTTACCGCAAGCATTCCGGATTACAGAAAGACAGCTCCGAATTACTACAACAATGTTGCAAATATCACTCGTGATGATTTCGCTGCTGTTTACGGTGAGCTTCCGAATCCCGAAATAGATAAGAACAAGAAGATTGACCTTTACTGCTGCCTTAACGACGCACGCCACACCAAGTGGGGCGGCAAGCTTTGCAGACTTATCGAAAAGATAATGTCCGGTATGGGCTCCGATGCTAACGGCGACGGCAAAATGCTCGCGGCTATGGCAACGCAGATACCCGTTCGTAACTTCATTTCGATGAGTATGGGCGCGTTCTCGCCGAAGCAGGCAGAGGGACTCCTCAAAATGCTCAATGACGACGAGTCGAGCTTTGTAGGCTTCAATACGATTTTCTGGAGACTCGGCGGAACTCTCGCGAGACTTCCGAGGCTTCTCAAATCCATCTGATGCGATAATCAAACAAAATAAAAGCGGAGCTGTAAGCCCTTCGGCTTGCGGCTCCTTTTTTGTTGCCCCGAGAAATATTTTACGGCTTTAGCTCTCTGCAAAGAAAAAAGCGAGCCTTTATTTTGCGTTACGGTTCCATTAGATTTGATTATGTATTCCAATAACCCACAAAAAATTTATTTATAGAATTTTTCTATGGATTTGAGATATTTATACTAATATTATATTAATTAGTCACTCTGTTTCAATATAAAAAGCCGAGCAAAAATGTGACAATGCAGTCAATTTCTTCTCGGCTTTTGTATAGATTAATTCTATAATTCCGCTGATACTGATTACTTATTTTATATTTAGCATCAATGGATATATCAAATAATTTTACACACTATCTTTTGTACTTTTTTAACTATAAACATCAAAAATTTATTGAGTATCAGTATGATTCTAATATATGAAGTCATTCATATAAGTTATTTATATCTTCACAATCATCAATTTTATCTAACCAATACATACCAAGCACTTTAGGCCATTTGTTTGTATTGTAGATAGTTGTTGCATTTATATTACCCATATGGCAATGAAAGTGCCTAAATTGACCCAGAATTAACGATAATCTGTTATACTCACACCCATCGGGTTTTTCATATAAATCCTCATCACATAACGAGTTTAAATATTCCGTTATTTTCTCTTTGATTGTTTCAAAATAATCAATTAACATTTCTCGTGATAATACCTTTTGATTATCATAATCATCAAGACTATTTAAATTTGGTTCATGGAAATCCGGTTCAGTATATACTTCAGGATTGATATACCACTGATCCAAAGAATGTAAAGTATGGTACACATGCTTCCATATTGGCATATCGCATAATATCAAATCCATATCACATGTTTTTAATGTAATCGAAAAATTATAAAACATCATATTCGTATGTTCAATAACTGTATTTATTAAAACATCATTCATAAATTATCTCCAAATTAAAGGCCCGCTTAAAACAAAGCTTTTGATATTTACTTTATATTTCTGAAGTTCTTTATGACTTTGGTTTTTCTTCTGCGCTTTTTGTTTTGATTGCGCCGTATCACCGAGAAAATGTATATTCCGAGAACGATTACAGCCAAAATGAATATCACGCGGAAAACAACCGATGTGAACACAACCTTTATGCCGTGCAGAATCCATTTAAACGGATTTACCTTTATGTCCTCCGCGGCAACAAGGTTTACGGTTGCTATTTCCTGTTCGGCATACATTATGCGCGCCTTGCCTATGACTTCGCCCTTTTTTACGGGTGCGTTTACGGTCGTCGGGGTTTCCTCGGGGATAACCTCAAGCATAACGCTTGTGGAATCGGTACCCGTGGGAACAAGTGCCGTGACTTCCTTTTCGGGAATGAGTCTTACGTGATCCACGCTCCACGAGAGCTTTACGTCTATCACCGTGGCTATTTGCGACGGGTCGGCAATCTTGGTGAGCTTCAGGTTGTCAAACGCCCACTTGAACATCTTTTTACATTCGAGGAAGGCGCAGTTGTCGGGGTTCCCGTCGCCGTTAACGTCCTGCTTCGGAGCATTCATTATTATGCCGAGATAGTTATAGCCGTCCTTGCTCGCCTTGGAAATTACGCAGTGACCCGCTTTTGAGGTTGTGCCCGTTTTAATTCCCTGAGCATAAGGATAGTAATATGTCTTAAAGTTCGGATTTATCATCCAGTTGGTGGAGAGAAGATTTCTTTCGCCGCTTTTATTGGAAGCGGGCAGAGTGTAGGTCACGGTGTTCACTATTTCGGTAAATACCGGTAATGTCAGAGCGTGCTGTGTGATTTTTGCAAGATCCCTCGCCGTGGTGTAATGCCCGTCCATGTCAAGGCCGTGGGGATTCATAAAGTGCGTGTTTTCGCATCCGAGCTTTGAGGCTAAGTCGTTCATCATACCTACAAATGCGTTAACATCTCCGCCGCCGATATAGTCCGCAAGCACAACCGCTGCCTCGTTGGCACTTTTTACGAGCATACAGTACAACAGATTTTTTATCGAGATTTCCTCGTCTGCCTTGAGCCCGGCAGTAGAGCTGTCCGTACCCTTAAGTAAGTCTAAGGAGGACTGCTTTATGGTGATTACGGTGTCAAGGTCGGCGCAGTTTTCTATGGTCAATATTGCCGTGACGATTTTAGTCAGCGAGGCTGGTGCCGCTTTTTTGTCGGCATTTTTATCAAAGATAACCGTTCCGTCATCGAGGCTTACAAGGAACGCTATATCCGCGCTTGTGTCGAGCGAAGAATTATATGACGCACTCGCCGGTAAAACGAGTGAGCAGATAAGTATAACTGCGGTTAGCATTATTGATGCGACACGTTTCAATTACAAAATCCCCCTTGAAAAGAATTAGGAAAAAGTGTATCATAAGTAGTATAGCAAAATACGCTCTGAAATTCAATTATAATTGTATTAAGGATGTGAAAATCTTGATATATATTACCGGTGATACACACGGCGAGGTCGAAAGACTTGTCCCGTCAAAGCTCCGTGCCCTTAAAGAGGGGGATACGCTTATAGTTTGCGGGGACTTCGGTTTTATATGGGACGGTTCAAAAAAAGAACAAAAAATATTAAAGCAGCTCGGCAAGAGAAAATACAATATCTGCTTTATTGACGGTACCCACGAGAACTTTTCACTTCTGAACGGCTACGGAGTCAGCGAGTGGAACGGCGGCAAGGTGCATAAGATTTACGATAATCTCTACCACCTTATGCGCGGCCAAATATATAATATTGACGGCAAAAGCGTGTTTACAATGGGCGGCGGCGAAAGCCCCGATATTGACATACGCTCCGAGAACGACGGCTGGTCGCGTGACGAAATACCTTCGCAGGATGAGCTTTTGGAGGGTGCAAAAAACCTTGAAAAGCACGGCTTTTCCGTTGATATAGTTGTTACCCACGAGCCGCCTACGCGAATCAAGGGCTTTTTACAGCTCAAGGATTACGATATGCTGCGTGTTACAGCTCTCAACGCGTATTTTGAGGAGCTTTCCGATTCGTGCAAATTTTCAAAATGGTTCTTCGGCAGTATGCACGTGGATAAATATATATCGGGTACGCATATAGCCGTGTTTAAGAACATAGTAAATGCCGAGACCGGAGAAAAGGTTTAATTTTTCGGAGGAAGAAGTAAGACCGAATGAAAGAACTTACCAAACGTAAAAAAATAATCGGTACAATAGAAACGGTGCTTGCGGCGGCTGTTATAATAATCGCGGTCGTTACGGCGCCGAAGCTCTCTGCCCAAAAGGAGGAGGAAACCTCCGCTGCGGCGAGCGAGACCGCGGCAGCTACACAGGCGGTCACCGAAACCGAGCAGGAAAAAACCGAGCCTACCACCTCATCCATCGGAATCGGCGTTCAGCCGATAGGCGAGTATTCTCTTAACGGATATATAGTCGTTACGGGCGACGCCGCAATGGAGATGTATTCCATAGCGAGCACAAAGCTCAAGGAATATGCCGCCTCCGCAAATAATCTTGCGTCTAAAATTCCGTCGTCAAAGGTATATGTGATGCTTGCTCCCACGCGTATGGAGTTTTACGGTCCGGAGGAATACAGAACCGGCAGTCATTCTCAGCAGATGGGCATTTCCACAGCATATTTGGCTCTCAACCCCGAGGTTACCGGTGTTGACGCATACAGCGAGATAGCGCGCCACACCGATGAATACGAATATTTCCGCACCGACCACCATTGGACGGCGCGCGGAGCCTACTATGCCTACAAGGCGTTTTGCGAGTCGGCGGGGCTTACCTGCACGCCGCTTGACAGCTTCCAAAGCGGCAAGCTTGACGACTTTGTCGGCAGTATGTACCGCTACACTCAGAGTGAAAACCTCAAGAAAAACCCCGACTATGTCGAGTATTTTCTTCCGCGCTACGATGTAAGTGCCGAGTCGTTTTCCACCGCGGATATGACTGACGGCAAGCCCCTGCGCATTATATCGACAAATATCACCGATGAGTCAAGCAAATACCTTACGTTTATACAGGGCGATAAGCCGCTCATCAAAATGGTGTCGTCCTGCGGCAGCGGCAAAAAGGTGCTTTTGATAAAGGAATCGTACGGCAATGCGCTGGCACCGTTTTTACTCGACACCTTCAGCGAGGTCTATGTTCTTGACCCGAGGCAGGAGAGCATACAGGGTATGAATATCCCGTCGTTTGTGGAGAATAACGGCATAGATACGGTGCTCTTTTGCAACTATACCATGGTGCCGTCAAATTCAAAATATATGAACGCACTCAACGCAATGATAGGCGCTTAAAAATTTTTAATGACAAAGTGCCCGTCTTATGATACAATTAACTATATAAATTTTAGGCAGGTATATGAAATGATGGATTTAAACAATGCTGTATCCGTTCTTATGAAGGGTGTTGACAGTGCTGTTACCGAGGCGGGCTTTACGCTTGTCCGTCCCGAAAATATTGAAAAGGATGCGCTCCCGATAACCGTCGATAAGGAGACCGAAAAAACGTTTATCGACTATGCGGGTGATAACGGTAAAATCAGAATTCAGATAGACGGCGTTAAATTGAGTCTCCTCTTTTCGGAGGACGACGGTGAGTATAAGAGCGCGTCGGAAAACTATTTTGACCCGAAGGACTTTGATGAGCGCGACGTTAAATCGCTTTGCAACGAGCTTAATGAGACAATTTTGCAGAAGTACGGCAAAAACAGAACCGTCGGCGGCAAGGCCAAGAAAATACCCGTTCCGGTTTCAAAAACCGCTGTTAAAAACGGAACTTCGTCTTATGACGGCAACACTCTCGCAAACCGCCTTTCCGCTCTGTACCCCGACCTCAAGCCGTATTACAAGGAAAATTTTGAGGAGTACGGCGAGTTTCTGCCCGACACCTTCTTTACCGAGCACGCTAATTCCTATATTATGAACACCATTCGTCTCGGCATAAAGCAGGATATGACCAAGCTTTTCAGAATACTTAACGACATATATGAAAACGGCACAAATGACACACAGAGCCTTGTTGCCGTGACGATTCTCGGCGAGATGAATAACGACCCGGTTATGCTCGAGAATGCAAACGCATATATGTGCGACGATATGAGAGATACGGTTATTCTCATAAATAAGTTTTTGGCCTCCGGCAGCAGCAAAAAGCTCCGTGAAAAGCTCAAAAATCCGCCTCCGTACAAGCCTAAAAAGAAAAAGAGCGGCGGTATTATGTCGCAGCTTATGGGCGCAGGCGGTCAGATGCCGCAGCAGTAATCGCAGTTTAAATTTAATCAAACAAAAAAGGCACTCTTTCGAGTGCCTTTTCTTTATGCGGTTTATTATTTGTCTCCGTTGAGGATTGCAAAGTTTTCCTTGTTCGCCTTATAGAGATTTGTGTAAACCTTGTAGTTTCTGTCGTAAACGGGCTTGAGTGCCGGGTTAGGTTTAAAGACCTTAGCCGCAGGGATAAGCTTTTTCGCTTCGCCGATATTCTTTATAAGACCCGTGCCGACGGCTATTGTTACCGCCGCGCCGACAGCACCTATATTCTGCGGGCTGTCAACGGTTTCAACGGTTCTGCCCGTGCAGTCTGCAAGTATCTGGCAGGTGACATCGTTAAGAGCGCCGCCGCCTACAAAACGAATAGTGCTTGAGGTGCTGACCTTTTTGGCCTCTGTCTCAAGGAGCCAGCGCATATGGAAGCAAACGCCCTCCACAACGGCTCTTATCATTTCGGATTTACCGGTTTCAAGGCTGATGTTAAAGAACATACCGCGTGAATTCGGGTCCTCAAAGGGGCAGCGGTTGCCGTGGAGCCACGGAGTGAACACAACGCCGTTTGAGCCTGCGGGTACTGTGTTTACGACTGCCATCATATAATCGTAAAGGTTGGTGTAAATAACCTCCTGATCTGCCTTGCCGTGCTTTAAATTTTTGCTCTTGTCGAGGTATATGTCGATTTCGTCGAGAGCCAGGTGGTCTTTTACCCACTCGACGCACTTTGCGGCGGTCTCAAGCTCTGCAAAATAATTGTAGTAGCCATCGCGTGCGCCGACTATTGCGGCTATCATGGCAGAGGTGTCTACAACGCTCTTGTCAACAACGGTTGATACCCAGCCCGATGTGCCGGAATAAACGTGCGTGTCGCCGAGGTCAACCGAGCCTGCGCCGACGCCTATAAGCGAAGCGTCGCCGCCGCCGCCGAATACCGCGGTGCCGGGCTCGAGCTCAAGCTCGTCGGCAGCTTTCTTTGAAAGCTCGCCTACCTTGTCGGTACATTTTACTATCTTTGCGAGGTGCTTCGGATTTATGCCGTAGATTTTGCACATTTCCTCGCTCCAGCATTTCTTATGTATGTCATAGAGCATTGATGCAAAAGCGGAGTCCTGAGTCATAACAAACTCGCCCGTCATACGGCCTATGAGATATTCCTTAACGTCAAGCCACTTGTAAGCTCTGTTGAATGCGTCCGGCTCGTGAGCCTCGACCCATTTGTATTTCCATACCGGGTCTTTTACCGATGCCGCAACCGCACCGGTGATTTTGAGAGCCTTTAAAAGCTTAGGTATATTTGCACCGGCTATCTGCGGACCGTAAGCAATACCTTTTTTAAGCTCCTCTCTCGCGCGCTGATCCATATAACTCATGGCACGTCTTACGGCGTTGCCCTCTTTGTCAACGAGAACGAGAGCCTGCATCTGCGAGCAGAACGAGATACCGGATATATCGCTCTTCTTTATTTTGGCTTTTTTCATTACCGTGTGGGTGCTTGTGCGCATTGCCTCCCACCACTCGTCGGGGTCCTGCTCCGCTCCGCCGTCGGGATAAACATAGAGGTTGTATCCTTCACTTGCAGCTCCGAGCAGCTCGATTTTGTCCGTGATGGAAAACAGGCAGGTTTTAACGCCCGTGGTTCCCACGTCATAGGCAATTACATATATCGGATTTCCCATAAACAAAAACCTCCCAAAGGTTAAGATTTATTCTTAAATGCAGACTTTATAAATTTCAAGCTCTGCTCAACGACAAATTCATCACGCGATTCAATATCGTTCCCGACATATATTTTAAATCTCTCCCTGTAATAGTCACAGGAATATGAAAACTGAAGGGACATAAAGAGATTGTCAAGCATAAACGCAGCGAAAGCCGGGTCGATATCCTCTCTCACGTCGCCGTTTTTCTGCCCCTCGGCAATTGCGATGCGGTAGATGCGCGACGTCATGGATTCCATTTCGTATGCGAATTGAGAGGCAAAGCGCGGATCGTTTTCCGCAGTCATTGCGTTGTAGAGTTTTACAAGCACCGCGCTCTCACGAGAGGATGACTGTATTGTGCGTATGATTTTTTCGACCTTTATGAGAATGTCCTCATCGCTTACGGCGAGTACGTTTAAAAGCTCCTCCATCTGCGAAATGCTGTGCTGAACGACAGTCAGAAAAAGGTCTTGCTTGTTCTCGAAATATTTATACAGAGAGCCGACGCTGACTCCCGCTTTTTTTGCAATAGTGCCTATGTTGCCGTTTTCAAAGCCTTTTACAGCGAATTCGTTTGTCGCGGCGTCGAGGATTCTGCTCCTTTTTTCAGCCGAGATATTGTCAAATGTCGGCTTGTGATGCGCGCGAAGATCCATTTTTTTCACCTATTTTATAAATATTTTAGAATTATTGTAATATGTAAAATTTATTTTATCACAGTATTATGTATGTTTACAAGGTTTTTTTGAAAAAAGTGAAAAGAAATTCACCTTTAAAATTCAAAAAAAGGCGCCATATATAAAAAAACGGCGTGCCGGAAACATCAAAATGAATAATTATACCGTCCGTGTACCGAAAACGACAATTTGCGCAGTTTTGCTTGCCGATGCACACGGCAAAAGACAGGAAAACCAAACAACTTGTACAAATTGTGCAATCAATAATTAAATACTGATATCTTTTTGTAAAAAATAATGGATTTTTAAAGACGCGTCTGCTATAATGATACCAATGTCTAATTTATGAGTGAAAAGCCGCGCTTTTCGCTTTACGGATGCAAGGAGGAAAGACCCGAATGCTTAAAAAAGTAAGTAACATACCCTTTAAGGGTACAAAGGAGCAGGAGGAGAGGCTCAAAAAGGTAATCGAAGACAATAAGCACGATAAAAGCCTTTTGATGTACGTTATGCAGCAGGCGCAGGAGATATACGGCTATCTCCCGTATGAGGTTCAGGTTATGATAGCCGAGGGTATGGACGTTCCGCTTGAAAAGGTTTACGGAGTTTCGACCTTTTACGCGCAGTTTTCGCTGTCGCCGAAGGGAGAAGTCAATATTTCCGTTTGCCTCGGAACCGCGTGTTACGTTAAAGGCTCGCAGAAAATTCTCGATAAAATAACCGAAATACTCGGAATAGAGCCGGGTGAATGCACCTCAGACGGCAGATTTTCTCTTGAAGCTTGCCGCTGTATAGGTGCGTGCGGCTTGGCACCGGTTATGACTGTTAACGATGAGGTATTCGGTAAGCTCGTTCCCGAGGACGTGCCCGGCATACTCGCAAAATACGGTGCGTGATGAGAGAGCTTTCGTTAAATATTCTCGATGTCGCCGAAAATTCGCTTAAGGCAGGCGCCGATACGATTAAAATCGATGTCGAATTCCTGAGAGAGAAAAACAAGCTGACCGTAAGAGTCTCCGATAACGGCTGCGGTATGACAGGTGAACAGATAAAACACGTTACCGACCCGTTTTATACAACGCGCACCACGCGCAAGGTAGGCCTCGGAGTTCCGCTTTTCAAAATGGCGGCGGAAATGAGCGGCGGCTCGTTTGAGATATCATCGGTTGTAAACGAGGGCACATCTCTCACGGCGATTTTTAAAACCGATAATGTGGACTTTGTTCCGCTCGGCGATATAGCGTCTACGGTGGAGCTCTTGTGCGTGTCAAATCCGGACGTTAACATAGCTTTTACCGAGAGTGACGAAAACGACACATTCTCATTCGAGTCGCAAAAAATTCGGGATATTCTCGGCGATGTGCCGATGGATGCGCCCGAGGTCAGAAAATGGATACGTGAGTATTTAACCGAAAATACGGAAAAATTCAGCGGAGGAAACAGAAGATGAAAAGTATAGAAGAGCTTATGGCAATAAGAGATAAAACCAGAAAAAATATGACGGTGCGCGAGGATACCGGAGACTCAAAAATCAGGGTGGTTGTCGGTATGGCAACCTGCGGCATAGCCGCCGGAGCAAGGCCCGTTCTCAATGCGTTTGTCGATGAGATTGCAAAAAGAGACGTAAAGGGTGTTTCCGTGCAGCAGACCGGCTGTATAGGAATGTGTCAGTACGAGCCGATAGTTGAGGTGACCGAGCCCGGCAAGGAAAAGGTTACGTACGTTAAGATGACGCCCGAAAAAGCAGTAAGAGTTGTAAACGACCATATCGTAAACGGAAACCCCGTTGCGGAATTCACGGTCGGAGCCATTAAAGATTAAGGAGGTTAAACGATGTATCGTTCACATGTGCTCGTTTGCGGCGGTACCGGCTGTACCTCTTCAAACAGTGCCGCTATCATTGAGGCGCTTGAATCCGAAATTAAAAAGCACGGCCTCGAAAACGAGGTCAAGGTTGTAAGGACCGGCTGCTTCGGACTTTGCGCGCGCGGCCCGATAATGGTGGTTTACCCCGAGGGTAGCTACTATTCGCTTGTAAAGTCCGAGGATGTTCCCGAAATAGTTGAGGAGCATCTCTTAAAGGGCAGAATAGTTAAGAGACTGCTGTTCGAGGAGTTCACCATGGACGACATAAAGTCGCTCAAGGAGACGGATTTCTACAAAAAACAGCACCGCGTTGCGCTTCGCAACTGCGGCGTTATAGACCCCGAAAACATAAACGAATATATAGCGTATGACGGCTATGCGGCTCTCGCAAAGTGCCTCTCCGAATACACTCCCGCGCAGGTTATAGACATTATCTCCGAGTCGGGACTCAGGGGCAGAGGCGGCGGCGGCTTCCCCACAGGTAAAAAGTGGAGCTTCACCGCAGCGCAGAAATCGGAGCAAAAATACGTTGTCTGCAACGCCGACGAGGGCGACCCCGGCGCGTTTATGGACCGTTCCGTGCTTGAGGGCGATCCGCACTGCATAATAGAGGCTATGGCCATCTGCGGTTATGCCACCGGTGCGAGCGAGGGCTACATATACGTAAGAGCAGAATACCCGATAGCGGTCAAGCGGCTTGAAATAGCAATCGGGCAAGCGAGAGAGTACGGCCTGCTCGGCAAAAACATATTCGACAGCGGATTTGATTTTGACCTTCATATACGCCTCGGAGCGGGCGCATTTGTATGCGGCGAGGAAACCGCACTTATGACCTCCATCGAGGGCAACCGCGGAGAGCCGAGACCGAGACCCCCGTACCCTGCGGTCAAGGGGCTTTTCGGAAAGCCGACCACGGAAAACAATGTCGAGACTTTTGCAAATGTCGCTCAGATAATACTTAACGGAGCGGATTGGTTCGCCTCCATGGGTACCGAGCGTTCAAAGGGAACAAAGGTATTCGCTCTCGGCGGCAAAATCAAAAATACGGGACTTGTAGAAATACCAATGGGTACAACTCTCCGCGAAATAGTTGAGGAAATAGGCGGCGGCATACCCGGAGGCAAAAAGTTTAAGGCTGCTCAGACAGGCGGCCCCTCCGGCGGATGCATACCGGCTGCGCTTATGGATACTCCCATTGACTATGATAATCTTACGGCGATAGGCTGTATGATGGGCTCCGGAGGACTCATAGTAATGGATGAGGACGACTGTATGGTGGATATTGCCAAATTTTTCCTTAACTTTACCGTAGACGAATCATGCGGCAAATGTACGCCGTGTCGCGTCGGCACAAAACGCCTGCTTGAAATGCTCGAAAAGATAACATCGGGCAACGCAACGCTTCGGGACCTTGACAAGCTTGAGGAGCTCTGCCATTACATCAAGGCAAATTCCCTTTGCGGACTCGGTCAGACGGCTCCGAATCCGGTGCTCGCCACTCTTAAATTCTTCCGTGACGAGTATGTGGCTCACGTGGTTGATAAGAAATGTCCGGCAGGCGTATGTAAGGCGCTTTTGTCTTATGAGATACTTGAGGACAGATGCCGCGGCTGCACCGCCTGTGCGAGAAAATGTCCCGTAGGTGCAATAAGCGGAAATGTAAAAGAGCCTCACGTTATAAATAAATCTCTTTGCGTCAAGTGCGGAGTTTGTATGCAGACCTGCAAATTCGGCGCAATAGTTAAAAGATAAGGAGTGTGCCAAATGGAAAATGTCAATATAAAAATTAACGGCATGCCCCTGAGCGTGCCGAACGGAATTTCAATACTTGAGGCGGCGAGATACGCCGGAATTGAAATCCCGACGCTTTGTTTCTTAAAGGATATAAACGAGATAGGCGCCTGCCGTATATGTATGGTAGAGGTAAAGGGCGCAAGAAACCTTGTTACGGCGTGTGTTTTCCCCGTGGCCGAGGGTATGGAAATATTCACCAACACCGAGAAGGTCAGACGTTCAAGAAAGACCACTCTTGAGCTTATACTTTCAACTCATGATAAAAAATGTTTAACTTGTGTGCGCAGCGGAAACTGTGAGCTGCAAAAGCTCTGCAAGGAATTCGGCGTGGACAATGCGGACGAATACAAGGGCGAGACAATCCATTACGATTTTGATGATTCGGCCGCTCATATGATAAGAGACAACAACAAATGCATACTCTGTCGCAGATGCGTCGCCGCCTGCGATGCGCAGGGAATAAGCGTTATCGGTGCAAACGCAAGAGGCTTTGATACGCATATAAGCTCGGCTTTTGACAGAGACCTTGCGACGGTGTCGTGTATATCGTGCGGTCAATGTATTGTAAATTGTCCCACGGGCGCAATAGTCGAAAAGGACGACACGGGCAAGGTACTTGAGGCCATAAACGATCCGGATAAGTTCGTAATCGTCAACACCGCACCGTCAATCAGGGCAACTCTCGGCGAGGCATTCGGTATGAAGATAGGCACAAACGTTGAGGGTAAAATGGTTGCCGCTCTTCGCAGACTCGGATTCGACAAGGTTTTTGACACCGATTTTGCAGCCGATCTTACCATTATAGAAGAGGCCAATGAGCTTGTTGACAGAGTTGAAAACGGCGGAGTTCTTCCGATGATTACATCCTGCTCACCCGGCTGGATTAAATACTGCGAGCACTATTATCCCGAGCTTATACCGCATCTCTCCACCTGCAAATCACCGCAGCAGATGTTCGGCGCAACCATGAAAACATGGTATGCAAAGAAGCTCAATATGGACCCCTCCAAGATGGTGGTCGTCGGCGTTATGCCGTGTACGGCAAAGAAATTCGAGACGAAGCGTGACGGCGAGGCGGCAAGCGGCTATCCTGACGTTGACATCTCGATTACGACAAGAGAGCTTGCCCGTATGATTGAGAGCGCGGGAATTTACTTTAAGCACTTGCCCGATGAGGAATTCGACAATCCGTTCGGCGAGAGCACCGGTGCCGCAACTATTTTCGGCGCAACGGGCGGAGTTATGGAGGCGGCTCTTCGTACCGCAGTCAAGCTTATAACGGGTGAGGAGGCTCCGTCGCCGGAATTTAATGATGTTCGCGGAATGAAAAATATAAAAGAGGCACAGTATGAGGTCGGCGGTCTTAACGTAAAGGTTGCTGTTGCAAGCGGCACCAAAAACGCAGGCTATCTTATGGATAAGATAAAGGACGGTACGGGCGACTACACCTTTATTGAGATAATGGGCTGCCCCGGCGGCTGCATAAACGGCGGCGGTCAGCCTATACAGCACGCCGTTGTACGCAATTTCGTCGATTTAAAGGAACGCCGCGCAAAGGCGCTCTACGAGTCGGACAAAAATAATGCGAAGAGATGCTCGCACGAAAACTCGGCTGTCAAGGAGCTGTATGATGAATTCCTCGGTGAGCCGGGAAGCCACAAAGCTCACGAAATATTGCACACAACTTATGTGGCACGTAAAAAGTATGACTGAAGCGCTCTTTAAAAATCCGAAGCGGCAAAAATAAAATTAACCCCGATATGCCTTATGAACGGCATACCGAGGTCTTATGTTATATAGTTATTTCAGCGGGTTGTTGTGTCGTAAGCACACACTTTTTTCAGCATCTTCAATGGCTGCATACGCATATAAGTATTTGCTCAAGAACCGATAGGACGGCGGTTCTCATATTTTGAGAGCTGCGACAAAAGCCTCTCGACATATTCGTCGAATCTGTCGGCAAACACCTTCCTGCACAGAGGCACTTTCTCGGCAAATCCCGTAAGCCAAGCGGTAAACTCCGCATATTCGGTGGCCTCGCGAGGCGTTATCGTAAATCGAAATTCAATGTGATACGGATAGCTCGACACTTTTCCCGAAACAACACTGTAAGGCACCAAATCATCGAATGCGACAGAAAACTTGTGATGTTTCAGCACAATTGTAAAACCGTCTTTTGTGTCTATACGTTTCTTAAATGAGGGCAGAAACTCAAAAAATCCGTCACCTAGGAGAAGTTCCCAAAGCTTTTCAACGCTGCTGTTGCTGATTTCAACCGCAAATCTTATTTTTTCCATATTTAATTTTCTCCGCATGTTTCCGCAAATTTATTCCGGCGTCAGTGTGTTTATATATCACTTACTGCCGGTAAATTCTATAATAGCACATATATTCGGTGTTTGCAATAAAATATAATAAAAAAGACTGCCGCATTATGAACATTCGGTTCTGCGACAGTCTTTTTGAAAATGAATTGAGTTAAGCTTCAGCTTAATTATTTAGCAGCCTCTTCAACTGCAACAGCGCAAGCAACGGTAGCGCCTACCATCGGGTTGTTGCCCATACCGATAAGACCCATCATTTCAACGTGAGCCGGAACGGAGGAAGAACCTGCGAACTGAGCGTCGCCGTGCATTCTGCCCATAGAGTCGGTGAGACCGTATGAAGCGGGACCTGCCGCAACGTTATCCGGATGAAGAGTACGGCCTGTGCCGCCGCCCGAAGCAACCGAGAAGTATTTAACGCCGTTTTCGTTAGCCCATTTCTTGTAAGTGCCTGCAACGAGGTGCTGGAAACGTGTCGGGTTGGTTGAGTTACCGGTGATGGAAACGTCAACGCCCTCTTTCTTCATTATGGCAACGCCCTCAAGAACGTCGTTAGCACCGTAGCACTTAACGGCAGCTCTCTCACCGTCGGAATACTTTGTCTCGTTTACGACCTTGAGCTCTCCTGTGTAGAAATCATAATCGGTCTGAACATATGTGAAGCCGTTTATTCTTGAAATAATCATGGCAGCGTCTTTGCCGAGACCGTTAAGGATAACGCGAAGAGGAGTCTTGCGAACCTTGTTTGCGGTCTTAGCTATACCGATAGCACCCTCGGCTGCCGCGAATGACTCGTGACCTGCGAGGAATGCAAAGCATTTTGTATCTTCATGAAGAAGTCTTGCGCCGAGGTTTCCGTGACCGAGGCCGACGTTTCTCTGCTCTGCAACCGAGCCCGGTACACAGAACGCCTGAAGTCCCTGGCCGATAACCGCCGAAGCTTCCGAAGCGGTTTTAACGCCCGATTTAATAGCGAGAGCAACACCGAGAGTGTAAGCCCAAACAGCGTTATCAAAAGCAATAGGCTGAACGCCCTTGACGATAGACTCAACATCTATGCCCTTTGAAAGACAGAGGTCTCTTGCAGCCTCAAGGCTTTCTATGCCGTTGTCGGCAAGGCATTTTTCTATTTTGGGCATTCTTCTTTCTTTGCCCTCAAATACTACATCATTAGCCATTTGTAAGTCCCTCCTTCAATTATTCTTCACGAGGGTCGATGAATTTAACGCCCTCTGCATAACGGCCGTAGCTTCCGGTATTCTTTTTAAGAGCCTCGTTGGCGTCCATGCCGTGACGGATGTCCTCAAGCATTTTGCCGACTTTTATGAATTCGTAACCGATAACCTGATCGTCCTTATCAAGAGCCATATGGGTAACATAGCCCTCTGCCATTTCCATGTAACGAACGCCCTTCTTTTCGGTAGAGAACATTGTACCTACCTGAGAGCGAAGACCCTTGCCGAGATCCTCAAGACCGGAGCCGACGGTAAGACCGTCCTCCGAGAAAGCGGACTGGCTTCTGCCGTATACGAGCTGAAGGAAAAGCTCACGCATAGCAACGTTGATTGCGTCGCAAACAAGGTCTGTGTTAAGGCACTCAAGAAGAGTTTTGCCGGGGAGAATTTCCGCCGCCATAGCAGCCGAATGGGTCATGCCCGAGCAACCGATTGTCTCAACGAGTGCTTCTACAACAACGCCGTCCTTTACATTAAGGCTGAGCTTGCACGCACCCTGCTGCGGAGCACACCAGCCGACGCCGTGTGAAAATCCGGAAATATCTTTGATGTCGTATGCCTTTACCCATTTGCCCTCTTCGGGGATAGGCGCGGGACCGTGTTTCGGCCCTTTGGCAACGCAACACATTTTTTCAACTTCCTGTGAATAGTTTATCATTTTGAAGCTCCTTTCAATTTGTTACGGAAACATTATACAGTTTCGTGATAAATTTATCAATAGGAAAAGTTACAATTAGCCGACGGTTCGACAAAAAATATTGTCAATGTTTGCGGTAAACAGGCCGCATATCACCCTTGTCGTAGTAATTTTCGAGCTTCCTTGCCACGGCTCTCACGTCGCTGCGCATTTCATAAAGACACATAAGCCGCCGCCTTGCGAGGTAGAGGTCCTCGCCCGTCAAACGGTGGATTTCGGGAGTAAAGCTCTTAATTTGCCGCGTAAGCTTCTCCTCCTCCTTTAAGTATTCCCCGGATAATTCGGATAATGTCAAATTTATCGCCCCTTTCTGCTGTCGAACAAATGTTCGTCTGCAAATACAATATTAGCAGAAAAGGGCTTTTCGGTCAATAGAACATACCAAAGAGCAATGAAATGTCCTGATTAACGGACTTACTCAAGGCTTACCGTGCAAAAAAACACCGACTCGCTTAAAAAGCAAATCGGTGCAATGCTTAGCATATTTTGACGGGCAGAGGGGCGTCAAAGGTCATTCTGTCAGTCGTAATACCTCATAAGACCCACGACCTTGCCGAGAATTATTACCTCATCCACTATAATTGGCTTAAAGGCGTCGTTTTCCGGCTGAAGGCGGAAATGACCGTTTTCTTTATAAAACCTTTTTACGGTTGCTTCGTCATCAATCATGGCGACGACTATTTCGCCGTTTGCGGCAACGGGAGTTTTTTCGACAATTACAATATCGCCGCTGAGAATACCGGCCCAAATCATACTTTCGCCGCGAACCTTCAGCGCAAACAGCGGCTTATCGCGCGAGACTCTGCCGCTGTATGGCAGATAGCCCTCAATCTGCTCAACGGCGAGTATCGGCATACCGGCCGTGACCGTTCCGAGAAGCGGAACATTGGTTACGTTTTCCGCGTCGCCGGTAACACGTATCGACCTTTTTAACATCGGGTCACGCTCTATGTAACCCGCCTCTTCAAGCGCGTCGAGGTTCGCCTGCACCGAGGAGGTCGATTTAAGCCCCACGGCGGCACCGATTTCACGGACTGAAGGCGGAACTCCGCACTGCGAGCGCTCCATAAGATATTCGTATATTTTCTTCTGAGTTTCGTTGATGGTTTTCATCTCACTGCCCCCATTCGATTGCGTTTTTTTCATTGTAACACAAATGTTCTGAAAAAGCAAACATTTGTTTGCCGAAAAACGAGAAAAAAATAAAATTTTTAATTTTATTGTATTTTTTTATAATTTGTTCATTTCTAATTCACATTTATCGGTTATAGTTTACCTGTACTCGACAGGAAGGGAGCCGCAACCCGTCCGACTGAGTACTTTATACCCCCTCCTCAAGCAACCCCTCAATAGGGAATCCCCGATGCCGCAATCGGGGATTTTCCTTTTTATGTAAAATTTTTATTTTTTGCCTGTACTTTTAACAAAAGTCCGAATTCCAGAGGCACCGTAGGCTGTATGCTTACGGTGCCTTTTTCTATACAATATATTATATATAGCGCGAATTGCGGCGGTTTCTCCCTCTTTATCGTATACGTTCGGTACTTTGTGTCAAGAATAACCTTGGGAGGTGTTCTTTTGATACAAAAAGAAAAAAGCTCAAAAAAGAAGCTGCTGAAGAAATTGAGCCCATTTTACATCATAGCCGCGCTGTGCATAGTTTCGGCTCTGGGCGTTTCGCTTTGGTCGGCAAAATTTAGAGTAAAGACCGACAACGGCGAGTCAACTCGAAAAACGGAGCAGAGCGTTACCGCTGTGTATACCGTCCCTGCGGCGGATATAGTGACGGATGTGCCCGATACTCGTCGCGAAACGGCACCGGATACATCGAAAACCGAGGAGGAGACAAGGCTGTCACGGGCGGCGCAGTTTGTAAAACCGATAGATACCGATGGCATAAAGGCTTTTTCGGGCGACACGCTTGTAATGTCAAAGACAATGGGTGATTGGCGAACCCATAACGGCACGGATTATGCCGGAAATATCGGCGACCCCGTAAGAGCTGTCAACAACGGTAGGGTCACAAGGGTATATGACGACGTTTTGTGGGGAACGACGGTTGAAATCGACCACCTTGACGGGCTTACCGTGAGGTATTGCGGACTCGGCAAGGGCAGCACCGTAAGCGAGGGCGATGAGGTAAAAATCAACGATAAAATCGGAAATATCTCCGAAATACCTGCCGAGTCGGCGGACGGAACGCATTTCCACATCGAGGCCGAAAAGGACGGAAAATATATTGACTTTGAAAGCCTTTTGACTGCTTAAATTAAATCCTGCCGCAGCAAAAAGCGTGACGGAGCGTCTTAATTTTAAAAGACGCTCCGTCTTTGCGCGTTAAAGGTCAAAAAGCACTTTACATAACAGCGAATTTAAGATAAAATATATTTAATTATAAGTATGACTTAAAATATGAATGGAGGAATTAAAAAATGCAGCCTGCATATAAAAGAATACTGTTAAAGCTCAGCGGTGAGGTTCTCGCCGGCAAAGAGGGTCACGGTATCAATTTCGACACGGTAAGCGATGTGTGCAAGCATGTAAAAAAATGCTCCGAGATGGGCGTTCAGATAGGCCTCGTCGTAGGCGGAGGAAACTTTTGGCGCGGCCGCTCCAGCGGTAATATGGACAGAACCAGAGCCGACCATATAGGTATGCTCGCAACGGTTATGAATGCGCTTGCTCTTGCCGACACTCTTGAGCAGCTTGACGTTCCGGTCAGAGTTCAGACGGCCATCGAAATGCCCCGTGTGGCAGAGCCTTATATCCGCAACAGAGCGGTTCGTCACCTTGAAAAGGGCAGAGTTGTAATATTCGGCTGCGGAACCGGCAACCCGTTCTTCTCAACCGATACAGCGGCGGCTCTTCGCGCTGCCGAGATAAACGCCGACGTTATATTTAAGGCGACAAATGTTGACGGCGTTTACGATAAGGACCCCAACCGCTTTGCCGACGCCGTAAAATATGATGAGCTCACTCACACCGAGGTTCTCGCAAAGGGACTCAAGGTAATGGACAGCACCGCGGCTTCGCTTTGCCGCGACAACAATATTCCGATACTTGTTTTCAATCTCAACGATCCCGAAAACATCATTCGCGCCGCAGCGGGTGAAAAAATAGGCACGTTAGTCAAATAACAATATATTTTCAGGAGGAAAAACCATGCAAGAGGTTTATGATTTTGCCAATGAAAAAATGACGAAGAGCGTTAAGTCTCTTCATAACGAATATGTTTCGATGCGCGCCGGAAAAGCTTCCGTTTCGCTGCTCGATAAGGTAGTCGTAGATTATTACGGCTGCCCTACTCCCGTTCAGCAGATGGCTGCCGTCTCGGTTTCCGAGGGCAGAAATCTTGTCATTCAGCCGTGGGACGTAAGCACTATAAATACCATTGAAAAGGCTATACAGGCGTCAGACCTCGGAGTTAATCCGATGAATGACGGCAAGGTTATCCGCCTTAACTTCCCGCCTCTCACCGAGGAAAAGAGAAAGCTCCTTGCCAAAGAGGTAGGCAAATATGCCGAGGAGGCAAAGGTTGCCGTTCGCTCCATTCGCCGTGACGCTATGGAAAAATTAAAAAAGCTTAACAAAGATAAAGCTATAACCGAAGACGAGCTCCACGACGGTGAGGATGAAGTTCAGAAGATAACCGACAAATACGTTAAAGAAATTGACGATATGGCAAAGAAAAAGGAAGCCGACATTATGGAAATCTGATTTTTCGGGCTGTTTTTCCGCAATACGGCGTCAAATTTCGCTCGGAGTACCGACAGTACGCCGTCGCTTATTTTCCTTGTCTTGCGAAAAAAACATCACCGAAAAATGATTTGAGGTTTCGGGCTGAGATTCCCGAATACGGCGTCAAATTTCGCTCGAAGTACCGACAGTACGCCATCGCTCATTTTCCTTGTCTTGCGAAAAAACATCGCCGAAAAATGATTTGAGGTTTCGGGCTGAGTTTTCCTGTAAAACTACGTTTCTTGCGCATTGCGGTATGCATATACGGCGGTGAGGTTTTTGCTGCGAGAAAATGCGCGGAAAGCCCGAATATAATTTGCAAATAAAAGTCTGCTTCGTCGGTTGCGGAGAGCCGCTCGGAGCAATATGCAATCTCCGCAATTCACAAAAAGGGTAAAAGTAAATGGATTACGATAATCTGCCGACCTTTGAGGTCTTGCCGAAGCACGTCGGCGTAATAATGGATGGAAACGGCCGTTGGGCAAAAAAACGGGACTTGCCGCGTTATAAGGGGCACATTGAGGGTGCCAAGACCTTCCGCAAAATAGGTGAGTTTGCGGCCGACCTCGGCATAAAGTACATAACCTTTTATGCTTTTTCAACAGAGAATTGGAAGCGTCCCAAGGAGGAGGTTTCCGCAATAATGAATCTCTTCCGCGAGTACCTCAAGGAGGCGCTCGGCAGAGTGGAAGAGGACAGAAAAAACGGTATCCGCATAAGCTTTATAGGCTCTCGCGAGGGTATCCCTGCCGATATAAGGCTTCTCATGAAGCAGGTTGAGCGAATAGGCAGAAAAGAGGACCGCATAATGCTCAACATTGCCGTGAACTACGGCGGCAGGCAGGAGATAGCAGAGAGCGTGCGCGAGATTGCGGAGGACGTGAAAAAAGGCAAAATAAAGCCGTCGGAAATTGATATGGACACAATTTCGTCACATCTCTACACCGCCGGTATGCCCGACCCCGATCTCATTATTCGACCGAGCGGAGAGCAGCGCCTTTCTAACTTTTTATTGTGGCAGTCGGCCTATGCGGAATTTTGGTATTCCGATGTTTTGTGGCCGGATTTTACCGAAGAGGATTTTGTGGAGGCCTTGCGTGCTTATGAGCATCGCAGCCGCAGATTCGGTGGGGTATAATATAAAGGATACGGGTTTTTGGCAGAGAGCCGAAAACCTAAATGTCGAAACCAATATTTAGGAGGCTCTTTATGCTTACAAGAATCGTCGTAGGCGTTGTTGCCGCGCTGTTTGCCGTGGGAATGCTCGCCATCAGATTTACACCGGTTTTTCCCATAGTGGTTGCCTTTTTTGCCGTTATGGCCGCATTCGAGCTCGAGAGAGTTATCGGTGTCAAAAACAAAGCGATACATATTATAAGTCTTATATTTGCAGGTATTATACCGCTTTACTACGGCTTTAATCATTATCTTACCGAGCGGGGCATTTTTATTCCCGCGCTTGCCGTAGTAATACTTTACATACTGCTTTTGTTCATTCTTATGATAACCGACTACGAGCATACAAAGTTTGAGGACGTTGCCGCGGTTGTGGTGGCCTCGTACTTTGTTCCGTGGGGATTTTCAACGCTCATAATGATGCGTGACGTCGGCGTTACATACCCGGAGCTTTACGATAAGCACTACGGCCTCTTTTTCATACTGCTTGGGCTTTTCTCGGCGTGGCTTACGGATTCGCTTGCGTATTTTGCGGGCAGATTTTTCGGCAAGCACAAAATGGCTCCGAATATCAGCCCCAAAAAGACCATAGAGGGTGCTGTCGGCGGAGCCTTTGCGGGAGTCCTCAGCTCAGTAATACTTTTCCTTGTTTTTGACAGCAAATATTTTACCGTTCATCTCTTCACTTGGTGGGAGATAGCAATAATTTCCCTTATACTCTGTGTTATCGGTATGTGCGGTGACCTTTCGGCGTCTGTACTCAAGAGAAATTTCGGCGTCAAGGATTACGGCAAGCTCTTCCCGGGTCACGGCGGAGTTATGGACAGATTTGACAGCGCGCTCTTTGTTCTCGGTGCGCTCTATGCGATAATCATTATTTATTCAAGGATTAAATTGGCATGACAAAGAATTTATCACTTTTAGGTTCGACAGGCTCAATAGGAACTCAAAGTCTTGACGTTGCCCGCAAGCGCGGGTACCGCGTCAGGGCTTTGTCCGCTTTTTCAAACGTCAAAAAAATCGAGGAACAGATTCGCGAATTCAAACCGGATGTCGCGGCGCTGGTATCCGAGGACGCGGCAAAGGATTTAAAGGTGCGCGTAGCCGATACGGGCACAAAAATTCTTTCGGGCTCAGAGGGAGTCTGTGAATGTGCCGCTTATGATAAATCCGATACGGTACTCAATTCCGTTGTCGGTATGGCGGGCCTTGAGCCTACTCTGACGGCAATCAAGGCTCACAAAAAATTGGCGCTTGCCAATAAAGAGACTCTTGTTGCCGGCGGCAGACTTGTTATGGACACTGCCGAAAGGGAAAATGTCGATATTCTTCCCGTGGATTCCGAACACTCGGCTATATTTCAGGCTCTTCAGGGGAAACCTTCTAACAGGGCGTTAAAAAAGATAATTCTCACGGCCTCCGGCGGCCCGTTTTTCGGCAAGACCGCGCAGGAGCTTGAAAAAGTTACCGTGAACGATGCTTTAAAGCACCCGAACTGGTCTATGGGCGCAAAAATAACCATAGATTCCGCTACAATGATGAATAAGGGCTTGGAGCTTATCGAGGCCGTCTGGCTTTTCGGCGTAAGTCCGCATGACGTTAAAATCGTCGTTCATCGTGAGAGCATTGTTCATTCTGCCGTTGAATATGACGACAATTCCGTTATAGCGCAGTTAGGGCTTCCCGATATGCGAATCCCGATACAGTATGCTTTGACCTATCCCGAAAGATATGAGTCTCCCGTAGGCGAGCTTGATTTGGCTTCTTTGGGTAAGCTCACGTTCTTTGAGCCGGATTACGACACATTTCGCTGCATAAATATTTGCAGAGAGGCGATAGACCGCGGCGGACTTTATCCTGCTGCCGTAAACGGAGCAAACGAGCAGGCAAACCTCCTGTTTAGAAACGGCAAAATCGGCTTTCTCGATATTGCGAAAAAGGTTGAAGCGATACTTCCGAACGTGCCGAAAAAGGACGTATATACTCTCGACGACGTCCTTGAAATCGACCGTTTTGCGCGTGAATTTGTAATGAAATCCGTTTGATAAAGACTTTATTTCTTATTTTATGAGGTGATTGAGATTTTACTCAGCATAGCTTCCTCGGGGATTTGGAGCAAGGTATGGACTGTTGCCGTGGCAATTTTGTTCTTCGGCGTGATAATTATGATACACGAGTGCGGCCATTTCCTTTTTGCAAAGCTCTTTAAAGTAAAGGTTAATGAGTTTTCCATAGGTATGGGGCCTGCTGTTTTCAAGCGTAAAAAGGGCGAAACACAGTATTCGGTGCGTGTTTTGCCGATAGGCGGCTATGTCTCCATGGAGGGCGAGGATCAAGACAGCGACGACGACGGCGCATTTAATAAAAAGCCGGTTTGGCAAAAGATGATAATAGTTGTCGCAGGCGCTTTTATGAACCTCTTGCTCGGCGTTATAATAATGTGCATAATGCTGTCAACCTCGGGCGACTTAATAGGTACCAATACGATAAAATCCTTTTACGACGGAGCTGTCTCGGAGCAGTACGGCCTTAAAGAGGGCGACCGTTTTCTTGAAATCGACGGTCATCACGTTTGGTCGGAGCGCGATCTCAGCTTTTTAATGAGCCGCAGCAAGGACGGCGTATTTGATTTCGTTGTTGAGCGTGACGGCCAAAAGGTTGAGCTTTCCGACGTTCATTTCGATACCGAACAGCAGGACGGGATAACTCTCATAAAATATGATTTTGTAATTATAGGCGAAAAGCCGAACTTTTTAAATGTTGTAAAAAACTCGTTTACACAGTCGGCGTCCGTTGTACGTATGGTTTGGCTCAGCCTGTTTGACCTTGTCACGGGGCGTTACGGTATGTCGGAGCTTGCGGGGCCCGTCGGCACGGTAAACGTTATAGCCGATGTCACAGCTTCGGCGGCGTCGTCTAAAAATCTCGGCAGCCTGCTTATGATAATGGCGTTTATAACCATAAATATCGGCGTGGCAAATCTTCTTCCCTTGCCCGCGCTCGACGGCGGCAGATTTTTCTTTCTCTTGATAGAGGCGATTCGCCGCAAGCCCATAAATCCCAAATACGAGGGCTACGTCCACGCCATAGGTTTTATTTTACTTATGCTTCTTATGGTAGTTGTTACGTATAACGATATTGTCAGACTGATCAAAACTTGATTTTTGAGTCTTTTTCCGTAATACTGCGTCAAATTTCACTCGGAGTACATTCGTACGCCGTCGTTCATTTTCCTTGTCTTACGAAAAAATCCTTCAAAAATCGAGACTTTGGGTCTTTTCGGTGATACTGCGTCAAATTTCACTCGGAGTACATTCGTACGCCATCGCTTATTTTCCTTGTCTTACGAAAAAATCCTGCAAAAATCGAGATTTTTGAGTCTTTGCCGTAACGCTCGGTCAAATGTCACTCGGAGTACATTCGTACGCCGTCGTTCATTTTCCGACAGAGCGACCAAGTGTGTAACGCGCTTTACATTTAATACGAATTTAAATTTGTGCCATTCTTCGGGGTGACGCGCAAATTTATATAAAACAAGAATTGTTTAAGCGGCGAACCGTTCAAGCTCCCTTTTGCCGCAAATCGGAGGTACATACAAATGCCAGAAAGACGAAAAAGCCGCGTTGTAACGGCAGGTAACGTAAAAATAGGCGGAAACAACCGCATACCCGTTCAGTCGATGTTAAACATTCCGGCCGAGGACGCAGAGGGCAATGTTAAGCAGGCATTGGAGCTGCAAAAAGCCGGTTGCGAGATTATCCGTCTCACGGTTCCCAATAAAGAGGCGGTAAAGACCTTAGCCGCCGTAAAAGAAAAGGTTTCGATTCCGGTTGTTGCGGACATACATTTTGACTACCGCTGCGCGCTTGAGAGCGTTGCGGCAGGTGCCGATAAAATCCGCATAAATCCCGGCAACATCGGCTCCGACGATCGCGTTAAGGCGGTTGCCGACGCATGCCGTGCAAAAAACATTCCGATAAGGATAGGCGTAAATTCAGGCTCGCTTGAAAAGGATATTCTCGCAAAATACGGGGCTCCCACGCCTGATGCACTTTGCGAGAGCGCGCTTTATCACGCAGGGCTTCTCGAAAAATTCGATTTTCACGATATAGTTATCTCCATAAAATCCTCCGACGTGCCGACCATGGTATCCGCATACAGAAAAATAGCGACTATGTGCGATTATCCGCTTCATCTCGGCGTAACCGAGGCAGGCACGCGCCGTATGGGGCTCATTAAATCCGCCGCCGGAATAGGCTCGCTTTTAATGGACGGCATAGGCGACACAATACGTGTTTCCCTTACCGCCGACCCCGTAGAGGAGGTCTCGGCAGGCTTTGATATATTAAAGGCGGTTGACATAAAAAAGGACTGTCCTCAGATAGTGTCGTGTCCGACCTGCGGCAGAACCAAAATCGATTTGATTTCTCTTGCCGAAAAAATCGAAAACGCTTTAAGAGGCTGCCGTAAGCCTATAAAGGTTGCCGTTATGGGGTGCGTCGTAAATGGTCCGGGCGAAGCTAAGGAGGCAGACATCGGCGTAGCCGGCGGCGACGGCTGCGGTATGATATTTAAGCACGGCGAAATACTCAAAAAAGTAAGCGAGGATGAAATAGTTCCGGAGCTGCTTAAAGAAATAGAAAAAATGTAATTGTGAAAGAGACGGCAAATGACAAGCTTTTATGACCTGTTTATAGAATACAGAAACGATTTCGCGGATATGGACGCGGTACTCGGCGACGCTCAAATAATTGATATGAGCGCAGAGTCTGCCGAAAGAAGGCTGCACATTAAGGTGCGCTTTCCGCGTCTTGTGTCCGAGAAAACACTTGATAAAATAAGCGAAATAATAAGAGACAGGCTCGGACTCGGCGCGGTTAAAATTGCGCCGGTCTTTTCTTCGTCGCTGTTCTCTGATAGGTATTCGGGTGAGATAAGCGAGTGGGCAAAGAAAAACGTGCCTATGGCAAACGGATTTTTTGTTGACTGCAAATATGATTTTTCCGAAGATGAAATCAAAATAGAGCTCATGCACGGCGGTAAGCAAATCCTTGAGGACGTCGGTGCGCAAAATCTCATTTCAAAAATGCTCCGTGAACGCTTCGGAGTATCAAAAGAGCTTTCTTTTGTTCAGAGGGACGATTATGATGCACGCGATGACATTTCCGCGGCGCAGAAAAAAATCGACAGTATGGCTCCCAAGGCTGCACCCGTAAAGAGCGGTTCATCGCGCAGCTTTGACCCCGTCAAGGAGGACGATACGCCAAGGGAGCACATTGTAAAGAACGGCATACCGTATTATCTTGAGAGTGTAAAGCCGATTTTCGGCAGTAATATCAGAAGTCAGCCCATAAAAATAGACGAAATCACTTTGCCCGAAGAGGGTGACACGACGCCCGTTACGATTTACGGCGAGGTTTTCGGCATTGAGGTCAAGGATACGAAAAAAGGCAAGGTAAAGATAGTATCCTTTAACATAACCGACAATACAAATTCGTTTTCCGCCGTTATGCTGCCAAAGGTTGAACATTGCGACGAGCTGCTGTCAAAGCTGAAAAACGGGGCGCACATACTTATGTTCGGCGAGGTCGAATATGACACGTACCGCGGCGATTATACAATAAAACCTAAGTGCATAAGCACCGTTCAGATGATAGAAAAAGAGGATAATTACCCCGAAAAGCGCGTTGAGCTTCATCTTCACACAAATATGTCGCAGATGGACGGTATGACTCCTCCCTCAAAGCTTGTGGAGCGCGCTATAAAGTGGGGGCACAAGGCAATAGCCATAACCGACCACGGCTGTGTTCAGGGTTACCCCGAGGCGTGCAACGCCGCCAACGGCAAAATCAAAATCATTTACGGCATTGAGGATTATTTTATAGATGACATCAAGGAGCCGGATAAAACATATAAGGAGCTTCGCTCCTACCACCAGATAATTCTCGTAAAGAATCATATAGGGCTTAAAAATCTGTATAAGCTCATTTCAAAGTCCAATATAGACTATTTTTACAAAAAGCCGAGAATGCCAAAGAGCGAAATAATGAAACACCGCGAGGGGCTTATAATCGGCTCGGCGTGCGAGGCGGGCGAGCTTTACCGCGCTATACTCGAGGAACGCCCCGAACAGGAGATTATGGAGATAGCGTCGTTTTACGACTATCTCGAAATTCAGCCCGTAGGCAACAACCGTTTTATGATTGACGCCCACTCCGACCCATCGGCGAAAAATCCGGACAAAAACAAGGAATTTGACAAGATAACCTGTATTGAGGATATAGAAAATATAAACCGCAAGGTTATAGCTATTGCCGACAAGCTCGGTAAGCCCGTGGTTGCCACCTGCGACGTCCACTTCATAGACCCCGAGGACGCAAAATACCGCGCTATTCTTATGGCGGCTCAGGGCTTTACCGACGCCGATAAGCAGGCTCCGCTGTACTTCAGAACGACCGAGGAAATGCTCAATGAGTTTTCATATCTCGGCGAGGAAACCGCGCACGAAATAGTCATAGAAAATCCCAACAAGATAGCCGATATGATAGATGTTGTACGCCCGTTCCCGATAGGCACGTTCCAGCCCTCCATAGACGGAGCGGAGGAACAGCTCAGAGACATTTGCTGGACCAAGGCTAAAAAGTGGTATGAATTTGAGGGCAAGGTTCCCGAAATTGTCGAGAACCGACTTAACCGTGAGCTTGATTCCATAATCAAAAACGGATTTGCCGTACTTTACATAATAGCTCAAAAGCTTGTATGGGATTCCGAGGATCACGGTTACCACGTAGGCTCACGAGGCTCCGTCGGCTCGTCGTTCGTTGCATCTATGGCGGGTATTTCCGAAGTAAATCCTCTGCCGCCTCATTACAGGTGCCCCGAGTGTCGCTACTCCGAATTTTACACAAAGGGCGAGTACGGCTCGGGTTTCGATATGCCGCCTAAAAAATGTCCGCATTGCGGCGCGGAAATGATAAGAGACGGCCACGAAATACCGTTTGAAACCTTCCTTGGGTTCCACGGTGACAAGGCCCCCGATATCGATCTTAACTTCTCCGGCGAATATCAGGGAAAGGCGCACAGATACACGGAGGAGCTCTTCGGCAAAACGCACGTATTTAAAGCGGGCACAATAGCTTCGGTTGCCGACAAGACCGCCTACGGCTATGTTTTAAAGTATCTTGAAGAGCGAAATATCCGTGCTAACAAAGCCGAGATAGACCGTTTGGCGCGCGGCTGTACGGGAGTTAAGCGCACCACGGGTCAGCACCCGGGCGGAATGGTAGTCGTGCCGAACGAATATGATATATACGATTTTACCCCCGTTCAGTACCCTGCCGACGATACCGAAAGCGATATGGAGACGACGCACTTCGACTTCCGTTCGATGCACGATACCATATTGAAGCTTGACGAGCTCGGCCACGATGTTCCCACGCTCGACAAGCACCTTGAGGATATGACGGGCATAAACGTAACCGACATAGATATTTGCGACCCCGAAATAATAAAGCTCTGCACCTCGCCCGAACCGCTCGGCGTGACGCCAGAGGATATAAGCTGGAAAACGGGCACGCTCTCCATACCCGAAATGGGCACATCGTTTGTTTGCCAGATGCTTTTGGAGGCACAGCCCAAGACCTTTGCCGACCTTTTGCAGATTTCCGGTCTTTCACACGGAACCGATGTTTGGAACGGTAATGCACAGGACCTTATAAAGGATGGTATATGCACCATTTCTTCGGTTATCGGAACGCGTGACAGCATTATGATTTACCTTATGCACGCAGGGCTTGACCCGAGTATGGCGTTTAACATAATGGAGAAAACGAGAAAGGGTATAGTCGCGAAAAAGGGCTTCCCCGAGGGTGCCGAAGAAGCCATGCGTGAGCATAACGTTCCGCAGTGGTATATGGATTCGTGCCGCAAGATAAAGTATATGTTCCCTAAAGCCCATGCCGCGGCATATGTAATTGCCGCGCTGAGGCTCGGCTGGTACAAGATATACAAGCCGCTCGAATACTACACGGCATTTCTGACCGTGCGCGGAGACGGAGTTGACGCGGCGGTGGCAATAAAGGGTAAAGCCGCCGTTATGGCACGTATGGCGGAAATCGACGATAAAACAAGAAGCAAAACCGCCACAGCCAAGGACAAAGAGCAGTATACCGCCTTGCAGGTGGTAAACGAGATGATGGCAAGGGGCATAGAGCTGCTTCCGGTCGATATATATAAATCCGAGGCTACAAGATATGTCATAGAGGACGGCAAAATAAGAATGCCGTTCGGAGCACTGTCAGGTATAGGCGAAAGCGCCGCCATACCGCTTGCCGAGGCAAGAGACGACGGTGAGGGCAAGTTTATATCGGTTGACGATTTTGCACGCCGCGCCGGTGCCGGCAAATCCACAATAGAAATGCTCGAAAGCGTCGGTGCATTCGGCGACATCCCGAAAACGGCACAACTGTCACTATTTTAGCCCTCCGACGAGGCAGTTTAAAGGTGAAATACGGTTTTAAAGCAATTTTGCCTTATAAACACGATGACTTTTTATCTTCTTTTGTTCAAAACTACAAAAAGACGTTTTTTGACGGATTTTGCATTGACAAAAGCCCTGTCGGTGATATAATGAATGCATAAATGAAAGGCAACGAGGTCTTTTAAAAGATCTCGCTGCCCTTTTTTTATATTTGAAAGGAGATTTAAAATGGGTTACACAAAAGAAGATGTACTTCGCATCGCAAAGGAAAAAGACGTTAAATTCATAAGACTTCAGTTCACTGATATTTTCGGTCAGCTTAAAAATGTCGCAATTACCGCGAGCCAGCTTGAAAAGGCTCTTGACAACGAGTGTATGTTCGACGGCTCCTCAATAGAGGGCTTCGTAAGAATCAATGAGTCCGATATGTATTTGAGACCCGATTACGATTCGTTCGTTATACTTCCTTGGAAGGACAGAGTTGCACGCCTTATCTGCGACGTTTATTGCGCTGACGGCAACACTCCGTTCCTCGGCGATCCGAGAAACGTTCTTAAAAAGGTAGTTAAAGAGGCTGCCGATATGGGCTATACGTTCAATGTAGGCCCCGAGTGTGAATTCTTCCTCTTCCAGCTTGATGAGGACGGAAATCCCACCACAAAAACAGGCGATGTTGCGGGTTACTTTGATATGGGCCCCGCCGATCAGGGTGAGCAATGCAGAAGAGACATCTGCCTTGCGCTCGAGAGCATGGGCTTTGAAATCGAGGCTTCACACCACGAGGTTGCCGAGGGTCAGCACGAGATAGACTTCCGTTTTGATGAGGTTGTTAAGACCGCAGACAACGTTATGACCTTTAAACACGTAGTAAAGACCTATGCGCGCCGTCACGGCCTTCATGCAACATTTATGCCGAAGCCCGTATTCGGTATAAACGGCTCCGGTATGCACACCAATATGTCGCTTACAAAGGACGGTAAAAACGCTTTCTATGATGAAAATTCCGAGCTTGGACTTTCCGAGACCGCTCTTCACTTCATTGCGGGTGTATTAAAGCACGTAAAGGGTATTACCGCCATAGCAAATCCGCTTGTTAACTCTTATAAGAGACTTGTCCCGGGATATGAAGCTCCCGTATATATAGCTTGGTCGGCTTCAAACCGTTCCTCGCTTATCCGTGTTCCCGCAGCTCGCGGAAAGGGCACCAGAATAGAGCTCCGTTCTCCCGACCCGTCATGCAACCCCTATCTTGAAATGGCTCTTTGCCTTGCGGCAGGTCTTGACGGTATCAAAAACAACCTTACTCCTCCGCAGAACACCACAAAGAATATCTTTGAAATGTCCGCAGAAGAGCTTGCCGCAGACGGCATAGATTATCTCCCCGGTACTCTTGAGGACGCCATGAATGAATTCCAGGCTGATCCGTTTATGAAAGAGACGCTCGGCGACCACATCTATGAGAAGTATGTTGAGGGTAAGCTTCGCGAGTGGGATGAGTATCGTACCAGCGTAAGCAACTGGGAAACAAACAGATATTTAACTAAATATTGATAATACCTCATTTTTTCTCCTGCGAAAAGGGAACGGCGATTTTGCCGTTCCCTTTTCCATTTCTTTTTATGAGGATTTGAATTTGATTTGCCTTATCGGCGCATAAAAAAACACGGCTGACCGAAGGCCGAATATTCAGCCAAAGTCAACCGTGCTTTTGTAATTTTTATTCGGTTTCTTTTTTGAAGCCTTTTCTCTCAAGGAGAGCATAAATTCTGTCAGCCGGATTCAAGAGCTTGCTTACCGACATATCGTGGTTGAGGGTGTCGATAATGTATGAAAGATACTTAGACATATCAACCTCGCAGTACCAATCACGCTGTAAAAGCTCGGGTGTGCGGTAAACAAGGTTTGTTGTAAATACCTTTGTGATATTGCCCTCGGCAAAGGATTTGTCAAAGTTTTCGAGTCCTTCGCAGAAAAGACCGAATGCCGAGAAAATAAAAATACGCTTTGCGCCGAGCTCTTTTAATTTTTTGGCAACCTCAAGCATTGATTCACCGGAGGAGATCATATCGTCGACAACCATTACATCCTTGCCCTCTATGTTTGAACCGAGGAACTGGTGCTGGAGTATTGGGTTCCTGCCGTTGACAACTCTCGAATAGTCGCGGCGCTTATAGAACATACCAAGGTCAAGACCGAGAACGGTAGAATAGTAAATGCAGCGTGACATACCGCCTTCATCGGGAGATACTACCATCATGTGCTCTTTGTCGAGATGCAAATCATCAACGTTGTTTACAAGAGCCTTTATCATCTGGTAAGCGGGCTGAACGTTTTCAAAGCCTTTGAGCGGAATTGCGTTCTGAACTCTCGGGTCGTGAGCGTCAAATGTGATAATGTTGTCAACGCCCATATTGTTGCAGAGCTCCTGAAGAGCTATTGCACAGTCGAGGGACTCTCTTGATGAACGCTTGTGCTGTCTGCCCTCATAAAGCATGGGCATAATAACGGTTATTCTGTGAGCTTTGCCGCCTACTGCGGAAATTGCTCTTTTAAGGTTGGCAAAATGCTCGTCCGGACTCATGGGAATTGTTTGACCGTACATATTGTAGGTCACGCCGTAGTTGAACATATCGCATACAATAAAAATATCGTAACCGCGAACGGACTCGTGAAGCGAGCCTTTGCCTTCGCCCGAGCCGAATCTCGGGAATGAGGCATCAATAATATAAGTATCTCTTTCGTATCCTGCAAAGGAAAGGCTGTTTTTGTGCTCAGACTGCTTCTGAGCGCGCCATTTGACGAGATAACGGTCGATTTTTTGGGCTAATTCTTCACAGCCGGGGAGCGCGATGATACCGAGCGGACCGTAAGGGATGGTAGTGAACTCCTGTGTGTAATCAGGCATAATTTTCCTCCGTGAAACACAATTTTTGCGGATAAATATTATCGTCATTTATCCGCATTACATTAGATAATAATATTTTACTATATTTTGTGTCATTTTCAAGGGAAAAAAGGCAAAAAATAAAAGATTAGTTAAAAGAGTGGTCAACAGTAATGACACAGAAATATCTTTCGTCTATTTTGCTTAGTTTTTCTTGAATTGAATTTGTAAGCTCACGATCGGAAAGACTAAAATCCGGGGGTGCCATTACATCGAAAATCAGATTTGAGTGTGTGGGACCCTCAACCACTCTGAAATCGTGTATTGAAAGCGCGGTGTCAATTTCCTTGACGGCGGATTCGGTCAAATCACGCAGACGGTTTATATGTGCGTCGTTTACCACGATAGGGTCAAGGTGTATTGAAATGAGCAGATTGTATTTTCTCTGGATGTTTCGCTCAATAAGGTCAATGGTGTCGTGGCTCTTCATAACATCAACGCTTGAGGGAACCTCTGCGTGAGCCGAGGCAAACTGTCTGCCGGGGCCGTAGTCGTGGATTATAAGGTCGTGAACACCGACTATGTTGGGATATGAGAGAATTTCGTCCTCAATCTGCTTCACAAATTCCTTTTTCGGCGGCTGACCGAGCAGGGGGGAGACGGTGTCCTTTATTATACCGATGCCGGAATAGATGATAAATCCGGATACGACAAGGCCGAACCACCCATCCACGGGAACCGACGAAAACTTTGATATTATCAGCGATATAAGAGCCGCCGCCGTTGCCGCTGTGTCCGAAAGACTGTCGGCGACTACGGCCTTGTTGGCTGTGGAGTCTATCCTTTTTCCGACGGAATAATTGAAGTATGCGAGCCACAGCTTAAACAGTATCGATATTATCAGGACTGCCAGCGCGGCGGTGCTGTAAGTTACGGCGTCGGGAGCCTTGATTTTTTCAACCGAGCTTTTCAGAAGCTCAACGCCCATCAAAAGGACGAGGAAGGACACTATCAGCGCGGATATGTATTCTATTCTGCCGTGCCCGTAAGGATGCTCCCTGTCGGCGGGCTTTTTTGCCATTTTAAAGCCGACGAGAGTAACTACCGACGAGCCTGCGTCGGAGAGGTTGTTTATGGCGTCTGCGGTTATTGAAATACTGCCGGTCAAAGAGCCTACCGCAAATTTTGCGGCGGTCAGTATCACGTTTACCGCTATTCCGACAAAGCCGGAGAGCACACCGTAAGAGGTGCGCGTCCTCGGGTCGTCGGCGGACGCGTTTTTACCCACAAAAAGCCTTATTAAAAGCTCGGTCATCTTATCACTTTTCTCCCTTGATATAGTCTTTTACGCCGAATACGAATATTCTCTCGATTATATCGGCTATGTCCTCGGCACTCTTGCCTGTCTCCGGATGCTGAAGCCAGTAGCGCGCAACGCCTATAAAGCCTGACTCAAAATACGAATAGAGAAATTCAAATTCGGCTACATCGCTTATATTATATGCCGCGGATATGTCGTTAAAGCATTTTTTACGTATGAAGCCGCGGAACTTCTGAGCGAAATTTATGTCGCCGTTGTCTCCGAGGAGAGCCGAGCAAATATCGCGGTTTTCATCGAGAAATTTGCACACGTCGGTCAAAAGCTGCTTCGGACGGCGTGAAATATCGTCTATGGTGTAGCTCATAAGAATAGACTCAAATTCCTGAAACAGTTCGTTTTCTATTTGCTCCACAAGGTCATATATGTCTTTGTAATGCAGATAAAACGTACCGCGGTTTATATCTACAAGCTCCGAAAGCTCCCGTACCGTTATTTTTTTAATGCTTTTTTGAGCCATAAGCTCGGTGAGGCCCTGTTTTAAAAGCCTTTTGGTTCTGCGTACTCTGCTGTCAACTGCTTTCTCTGCCATTTTGCTTAAACGCCCTTTCCTTTGCTGATTTTAGACAAACAAACATAGTTTGTTTATTGATTTAATAGACACACGTTATTATAATATAAACAAGTTCATTATTCAACACTTTTTTGAAAAAATCTGTATAATAGGCTGATGTTGATAATACAGAGAACTAAAATTGATAATATTTTTACAAAAATAATATATTTTTTATAAAAATCATTACAAAACAGTTTTTTTATGGTATACTTCTTCTAAAGCTGTTTTTTATGAAAATGCATATAATAAATGAAAATCTGATATGAGGTGAAGCGTATGGCGGCAGAAATGCTGAAAAAGGTTATGGCCACGGAAAACGAGGCGGCGGAGAACGAAAAGAACGCTGCGTCCGAGGCCGACAAAATTATAAAGAAAGCAAAAGACGACGCCGAAAAGCTCCTGTCGGAGAAAGAGAAGGAATGTGCCGTATATGAGGCCGCCGAAATCAAAAAAGCCAAAGATACGGCAGAGGTTATCGTTACCGAGGCTGTAAAGGAGGCTCAAAGGTACGCGGACGGATTGAAAAAACAGTCTGCGGAAAAGCTTTCGGAGGCTGTCGGCATCGTAAAGGATACATTACTTAAATGATATAATATTTTGCAAAGTGAGGTGATGGCTTACGGCAAAATTGAAAATGAAAAAAATCGAGCTTTTGGCGATGCTCGGCGAGAGCAAGGATATTATAGATTACCTGCAGCGAAAGGGCACGGTTCAGGTTGAAAAGTGCGACGCGCCGGAGTCTATGTATTACACCGACACCGATTCGAGCGTATCACAGCTTGAAAGACTTTTGCAAACCGCAGAGAACGCAAGAGAGACAATTTCATTTTATTCGCCGGAAAAAAAGAAGCTTACTGACTCTTTTTTGCCCCGAAAAGAAGTCGAGCTGTCCGATTTTTACGAGGAATCGGAAAAGACGGACGTGGCAATGGCAAAGTGTCGGGAGATTATCGACATAAAAAAGGAGATAGCCGACAAAAAGGCCGACATTATCCGCGAGCAGACCGCAAGAGAGGCTCTGATTCCGTGGGAAAAGCTTGATATTCCGCCGAATACAACGGGGACAAGGCACACGGAGGTGTTTGTGGGGTCGCTCCCGGACGAGTGCACAGAGGAGGCTCTCAAGGCCGGTTTTGCCGCGGCTCTGCCGGACTTAACCGCTCTCGACTGCGAGGTCGTTTCCTCTTCAAATACGCAGAGCATAATCGTTGTCATCTGTTTGAAAAAGGACTCAAGGCGAGTATACGATTATCTGCGAAGTCTGAATTTTGTGAGAGCGTCGGGCGGCGATAACGAGAATATCAAAGCGGCAATGGAACGCCACGGAAAAAATATCGAAGCGCTTTCGTCGGACATTGACGGCGACGAGGAAAAAATAAGAGAACTGTCGTCATACCGCGAGGATATAGACTTTCTCATTGATTTCCTCACGATAAGAAAAGACAAATACGAGGCGTTTAAAAAGATGTCTCTCAGCCGCAACGTTTTCTATTTTGAGGGCTACATTCCGGAGCGGTACTGTGAAAAAACGGTCAAGGGCCTTGAAGAGAAGTTTACTGTTGCCGTAACGATAAGCGATGTTCCCGAGGACGACGAAAACGAACCGGTGCTTCTTAAAAATAATGATTTTGCCGCACCGGTTGAAGAGATAACCGAAATGTACGCTCTTCCGGGCAAGCACGATATAGACCCGAATGCGATTATGGCATTTTTCTATTACTGCTTCTTCGGTATGATGTTTTCGGACGCGGGCTACGGTCTCATAATGTTTTTGGCAACGCTGTTTATTTTGCTTAAATGCAAGCCTGAGGGGCAAAAGCGAAAAACGGTTATGATGTATATGTACTGCGGTATTTCCACAATGTTTTGGGGAATTATGTTCGGAAGCTTTTTCGGAGACATAATCAATATCGTAAGGTACGATTTCATCGGACTGCCGAAAATACGGTTGTATGCGTGGCTTGACCCGCAGGAGCAGCTGATGACCACCATGCTGTGGTGCTTTTTGTTCGGCGTCGTTCATCTTTTTGTGGGCGTCGGCATCAAGGGCTATATGGAGTGGCGCGACGGGCAAAGGTTTTGGGCGGTATGCGATACGCTGTCCGTTTACCTTGCTGTCGGCGGTGCGCTTCCGCTTTGCGCCGGTATGATTATAGACGTTCCGTCGGATATAAAAACGGTCGGCAAATATTGCGCAATAGCCGGCGTAATCATAATAGTCCTCACGGCAGGAAGGGAGTCAAAGTCGTTCTTCGGCAAAATCGGCTCCGGACTTTACGCCGTGTACAACACGATTTCGGGCTATCTCAGCGATATTCTTTCATACGCAAGGCTTTTGGCACTCGGACTTGTTACCGGCATAATCGGCAGCGTAGTCAATATGATGGGTGCTTTGCCGACCAATAAGGTCGCGAAGGCAATAGTTCTCGCGGTTGTGTTCGTTTTCGGACACGCGGTAAACTTCGGAATAAACGTCATAGGCGCTTATGTTCATACAAACCGCTTGCAGTACGTGGAATTTTTCTCGAAATTCTATAACGGCGGCGGAAAGAAATTTACCCCTCTTAAAGCAAATTCCAAAACTTTCAAATTCAAGGAGGAAATCAGTAATGGATAATATGGGTTTGGTATTGGCTATCGTCGGAGCGGCGTTAGCGGCACTTCTCAGCGGACTCGGTTCGGCAAAGGGCGTAGGCCTTGTAGGTGAGGCCGCCGCAGGTCTTCTCACGGAGGATTTGTCAAAATTCACTAAGGTGCTTATTCTTCAGATTCTTCCCGGTACACAGGGCCTTTACGGCTTCATTACCGCAATAATGGTTCTTGTTAAAACAAAGCTTCTCTCGGGTTCTCCCGCCGAGCTTACGGTTTCACAGGGACTTATGCTTCTCGGCGCGTGCCTGCCTATGGCAATAGTCGGTTATTTCTCGGCAATTGCTCAGGCAAGAGTTGCGGCTTCGGGTGTTTCGGTAGTTGCAAAGAAGCCCGAGGGACAGAGTAAGGCAATGGTTCTTGCCGCAATGGTTGAGACATACGCCGTTCTCGCTCTTCTTATTTCGATTCTTATGATTTTGAACCTCAACATCGGTTAAGGGTGAAGCTTTATGACGGGATTAGATAAAATTATTTCAGAAATAGGCTCGGACTCGTCACAGCGTATAAAAGAAATTTCCGATGAAGCAAACAAAAAGGCTGAGGAGATATCCCTTGCCGCCGAAAAAAAGGTCTCCGAGATGAAAGCTCAGAGCGAAGAGAGGACTGCCGCAGAGGTTGCCTCCGTCTTGGCTTCAGCCAAAAGCTCCGCCGAGCTGAAAAAGAAGCAGACGGTTCTCGAGGGTAAAATCGAGGCCATAGAGGATATGCTCGGCAGGGCGGTAGATGTCTTAAAGGCTCTCCCAAAAAGAGAGTATTTTGAAATGCTGAAGGAGCTTGCCGTTAAAAATGCGATCTCGGGAGACGGCGTTATGCGTTTCTCGAAAGATGACACCGCAAAGCTGCCGCAGAATTTCATAAGCAACGTAAATTCCGCTCTTTCCGGTAAGGGCAGTGTCTCTCTCGGAGAGCCGTGCGACATAGACAGCGGATTTATGCTTGTTTACGGCGACATTGACGTAAACTGCACCTTTTCGTCGCTTGTTTCGGAAAAGCGCGACGAGCTTTTTGACGAGCTTAACAAATTACTTTTTAACTGATATAAAGGAGGGAAGCGTTTAAATGGATAAAAACTATCTTTATGCGGTAGCAAATATAAGAGCTAACGAGCTGTCGCTTCTCTCGCGTGCCGATATTGACGCGCTTATAGACGCTCCCGATTACAAGACGGCGCTCACGCTTTTAGACGGCAAGGGCTACGACACGTCCTTCGGCAGCGATTATTCCGCTATGCTTGACGGCGAAACCGAAAAAACGTGGTCGCTGATAAAGTCGGTCGCACCGAGTGCCGAGGCTCTCGATATATTCATTGTAAAAAACGATTTTCAGAATTTAAAAGCGGTGCTCAAGAGCGAAAAAACGGGCGAGGATGCGGAAAAATATCTTGTTTCACCGTCTGTAATACCGAAGGAGTTGCTTTTAAAAGCGGTCAAAGAGCGTGATTTTGACTCCCTTCCGGATTTTATTTCCGATGCCGCCGAAAAATGCCTTGAGGTTATAACCAAAACCGAAAACGGTCAGCTCTGTGATATAGCCGCAGACAGAGCCTGCCTTGAGGCTATGTCTGGATTTGCGAAAAGTGCCGATAATGATATTGTTGCCGCATACGGCGACATATTTATAAAATCGGCGGTGTTAAAAACCGCTTATCGCGCCATTCTTACAAATAAAAAACGCGGATTTCTTGAAGAAGCGCTTCCCGACATACCCGAAATAAAAAAGGCGGATTTGATTGACGCTTCCTTGCAGGGAGCTGACGCTCTTTATGACTTCGTTTCGTCGCTCGGACTTGAGTCTTTTGCCGAGGCTCTTAAAAACAGCCCGTCTGCCTTTGAAAAATATTGTGACGATGCTGTTATGGAGAATATGAAAAAAGCAAAATATACAGCCTTCGGGCTCGGTCCGATTGCCGCATACATCTTTGCGCGAATGACCGAAATAGGTTGTGTGCGTATAATTTTGTCGGCGAAATTCAACGGCACGAGTGAAGAAACAGTCCGTGAAAGGATGCGTGAACTGTATGTATAAAATAGCCGCAATGGGCGACCGAGACAGTATTTACGGCTTTGCGTCGCTCGGGCTTTCCGTATTTCCCGAGGACGATCCGCAGAGCGCTTCGCACAAGCTCAAAAAGCTTGCCGAGGAGGGCTACGCCGTTATCTTTATAACCGAGGCTCTCGCAGAGCTCATTTCTCCGGAAATCGAGCGCTTCAAAGACAGCCCTCTCCCGGCCATAATCCCCATTCCCGGAGTCGCCGGCAATACGGGACTCGGAATGAGAGAGGTAAGCGGATATGTAGAGCGAGCCGTCGGTTCCGACATCGTTAATTAAGGGTTGCTGCACATTCCCGTAGAATTTTTTTCACCCGCTCGCGTACCTTTGTACGCTTCGGGGCAAAAGAAAATTCCCCATCTACGCACCAAAACGCCTTAATTAAAATTCAATGTTAGAGCTTTAGCGCGCATTTGAGAAAATTTTTCATCCGCTCGTGTACCGCAGTACGCTTCGGAGCAAAAGAAAATTCCATGTTTACTAATACGGTATCATAATAATACAAATGGTTTTTGACTGAATTTAGGTGTAAAATATGCACCGTACAACGCATATCCGCACTTAAAATAAATCCATAATAATTAAAAAACGGTATGCGGCGCAGCCGCAGCCGCTAAACTCGTAAAATCAACCAAACCTTTGAAGGGTGGAACAGATATGAGCAAAGGAACAATACTCAAAGTAGCCGGACCTCTCGTAGTTGCCGAGCATATGCGTGACGCCAATATGTTCGACGTTGTCAGGGTAAGCGACAAAAGGCTTATCGGCGAGATAATCGAGATGCACGGCGATAAGGCGTCAATTCAGGTATATGAAGACACCTCAGGTCTCGGCACGGGAGAGCCTGTTGAATCCACGGAAGAACCGTTGAGCGTTGAGCTCGGCCCGGGACTTATCGAAGGAATATTCGACGGTATTCAAAGACCGCTTGTCGAAATAATGAAAAAGGTTGGCAACAACTTGCCCAGAGGCGTAGAGGTGCCGTCACTCTCGCGAGAGAAAAAGTGGCATTTTAACGTCACCGCCGAAATCGGCGCATACGTGACATCGGGCGATGAGCTCGGCTTTGTTCAGGAGACCGATATTGTCTGCCACAAAATAATGGTGCCGATAGGCGTTTCCGGCAAGGTGAAGAGCCTTTCGGAGGGCGACTACACGGTTGAAGATACGATAGGCGAAATAGAAAAGGACGACGGCACCGTTGTTCCCGTAAAGCTTATGCAGAAGTGGCCCGTAAGGCGCGGCAGACCCTACAAGAAAAAGCTGTCTCCCGACGTTCCGCTTATCACGGGTCAGCGTGTTATAGACGCGCTTTTCCCGATAGCAAAGGGCGGCGTTGCCGCAATACCCGGTCCTTTCGGAAGCGGTAAAACCGTAACTCAGCATCAGCTCGCAAAATGGGCAGAGGCTGATATAGTTGTCTATATAGGTTGCGGTGAACGCGGCAATGAGATGACCGACGTTTTAAACGAATTCCCCGAGCTTATAGATCCGCACACAGGCAAATCGCTTATGGAGCGCACGGTTCTTATAGCGAACACTTCGGATATGCCCGTTGCGGCTCGTGAAGCTTCTATTTATACAGGCATTACAATTGCCGAATATTACCGCGATATGGGCTATTCCGTGGCTCTTATGGCGGACTCCACCTCACGTTGGGCAGAGGCTCTGCGCGAAATGTCGGGCAGACTTGAAGAAATGCCCGGTGAAGAGGGCTACCCCGCATACCTCGGTTCGCGACTCGCTCAGTTCTATGAGCGCGCCGGACGTATAGTCACTCTCGGCTCTGACGACAAAGAGGGCTCACTTTCGGTAATAGGTGCCGTATCGCCTCCCGGCGGCGACATTTCGGAGCCGGTATCTCAGGCAACTCTGAGAATAGTAAAGGTATTCTGGGGTCTTGATTCCGCGCTCGCATATAAGCGTCACTTCCCGGCTATCAACTGGCTTACGTCTTATTCGCTCTATGCCGACAGCCTCGGAAAATGGTTCAACGAAAATGTCGACAAGGATTGGACGAATATGCGTACCCGTATAATGGGTATTCTCTCCGACGAAGCGTCACTTGACGAAATAGTAAAGCTTGTCGGTATGGACGCCCTGTCACCCTCCGACAGACTTAAAATGGAGGCGGCGAGGAGTATTCGCGAGGACTTCCTGCATCAGCTCGCATTCCACGAAATCGACACCTACACAAGTCTTAAAAAGCAGTGCTTTATGATGAAGCTTATGCTTATGTATTATGACCGCTCGCTCGACGCATTGAATAAGGGCGCGGACATAGAAAAAATCGCCGCGTTGCCCGTAAGAGAGGCGATAGGCAGATTTAAATACGTTAAAGAAGAAGACATCGACAAAGAATTTGCCGAGATAGACGAAAGACTTTCCTCGGAACTCGCCGAGGCAGAAAAAGAAGGGGAGGATGACTGATGCCTAAGGAATACAGAACCGTTCAGGAGGTAGCAGGACCTCTTATGCTCGTAAAAGAGGTTGAGGGAGTCAAATATGACGAGCTCGGCGAAATCGAGCTTGAAAGCGGCGAGACAAGAAGGTGCCGTGTGCTTGAGGTCAACGGAACAGATGCTCTCGTTCAGCTGTTTGAGGCGTCCACCGGCATAAACCTTTCAAACAGCAAGGTGCGCTTCCTCGGCAGAATGATGGAGCTTGGAGTTTCCGAGGATATGCTCGGCAGAGTATTTGACGGACTCGGCAGGCCCATAGACGGCGGCCCCGAAATAATCCCCGAAAAGAGAATGAATGTAAACGGTATGCCTATGAATCCGGCGGCGAGAGCTTATCCGCAGGAATTTATACAGACGGGCGTTTCCGCGATAGACGGACTTAACACCCTTGTAAGAGGTCAAAAGCTTCCCATCTTCTCGGCTTCGGGTCTTCCGCACGCACAGCTTGCCGCTCAGATAGCAAGGCAGGCGAAGGTACGCTCGGCCGATGAAAAATTCGCCGTTGTCTTTGCCGCTATGGGTATTACCTTTGAGGAGTCCGACTTCTTTATTCAGTCGTTTAAGGAAACGGGTGCCATAGACAGAACGGTTATGTTCTCGAATCTTGCGAACGACCCTGCAATCGAGCGTATAGCTACGCCCAAAATGGCACTTACAGCCGCGGAATACCTCGCATTTGACAAGGGTATGCACGTGCTTGTAATTTTAACCGATATAACGAACTATGCGGACGCGCTCCGCGAGGTTTCGGCAGCAAGAAAAGAGG
>OHTG01000193.1_pt1 | contig 52393 bp, 86 predicted proteins | sample 1578761 | NCBI WGS metagenome assembly OHTG01 (sample SAMEA3879536, study PRJEB24766) | human gut metagenome | biome: human-associated habitat; feature: feces | place: USA | collected 1985/1987
CAACCGGAGCAACCGGAGCAACCGGAGCAGAGAGAGTCTGTAGTTCAGCTTTAACACGATTGTACTCTACATCACTGATACCACGTCGACGCTGCCAAACACCGCCGGAAGTCATTTTATGATTTGAACTGTGGATTCTTTCATCCCACGGCAAACCTTCTTTATCCAAAGTCGTAGCTTCACATTCTTCATCAGTTTCTTCACAATGTACCAGAGCAACCGGAGCTATTTTCTCAACAGAATTAACCGGTTCCTCAGTTAAAACTTTTGCAATTTTTAACAGCTCATTGACTGTCAATTCTTCAAGTGTAATTTTCATTTCATTTCCTTATGGTTAATGTTGACATTTAACATTAACTGTTTTACATTGTTGTTAAACAGATTGCAAGAGGAAAATTTAAAAATGTCAAAAATTGTTATAAAAAGTGAAGATTTATATAGATTTTCAAAGCTTGTGGATAACGAAGAATACATAAGAATAGAAATTAAAGACCGTAAAGCTTTTATGATTGCAAGCAACGAGATTATAGCCTGTGTAAAATATTTAAAAGGTTCTTTCGGTACTGACGAAATTATATATATTAAAGTTGATGAAAATTTCAGAGAGAGAATGAAATTTGATTCAAAATTTTCAACATCTGTAATATTAGAAACTGTACCGGAATTTGGCCTTGCAACATTAAAAACAGATAAAGATATTTCCGAATCACTCATATATCTTGATGAAACTTTTTATGATGAATGGCGTTCTTGGTTTGTCGAATCATCAGAGAATAAAGGGTTTATGTTTTGGGATACTTATCAAATAATTAAATTGTTTGAATGTAGTCCTTCGGGACAAATAACATTTCCGGCAGTTATAAACAGCTCTAGACCTGTTTTATTAAGAGATATTACCGATTCAGAGTGGGTTGGAGTATTTATACCTACCGCAAAAGATGATAAGAAAAGTAAACCCGCTGAATTGCCGGAGTGGTTAAAAGATGCCGATAAAGCTTAGAGATTATCAGCAGGAGGCTGTCAATAAAATTTATGACAGTTGGAATCAAGGGAATCGAAATGTATCTTTAGTGATGTGTACGGGATTAGGTAAATCTGTCTGTATGTCTTCTATAGCCCTTAATTTTGATAACCAACACAAACCTGTTGCAGTTGTTGCACATCGTAACGAGCTTGTCAGTCAAATGTCCTGTCATTTAGCACGTGTGGGTCTTTATCATCGGATAATAGCTCCAAGAGCTGTTGTCGGGCAAATTTCAAGAAAACATAAAATTGAATTTGGAAAATCTTTTATTAATCCATCGGCATTATCGGCAGTTGTTGGTGTTGATACATTAATGGCACGAGCCGATAGTTTAAAAAATTGGGCGCAGCAAATAGCTTTGTGGGAGGTTGACGAACAACATCACATTACTCGCGGCAATAAGTGGGGTAAAGCTGTTGAAATGTTTGTCAATGCCCGTGGGCTTGGTGTAACTGCAACACCGAATCGAGCTGACGGTCAAGGATTAGGTCGATGGGTCGATGGTGTTATGGACGACATGGTTTTAGGTCCTTCAATGCGTTGGGCTATTGAAAATAATTTTCTCGCAGATTACGAAATTGTCTGCCCTAAATCAGATTTAAATGTTGAAGACAGCCCGTTGTCTGCGAATGGCGATTGGTCTAGTCAAACTTTGCGTAAAGCTGCTAAAAAATCACGAATCATCGGGGATGTAGTAACAAATTATATTAAATATGCTTTCGGTCGAAAAGCTATTGTTTTTGCTACTGACGTTGAAACAGCTGAAGAAATTTCAAGAGATTTTAACGCTCACAATATAAGAGCGGTTTCACTCAACGGTAAATCGTTACCGGCATTTAGAGAACAAAGTTTAGATAATTTTCGAGATGGTAAATTACAGGTACTTGTCAATGTAGATTTGTTTGATGAAGGATTTGACGTTCCGAGTTGTGATGTTTGTATTATGGCCCGTCCCACTGCTTCACTTGGTAAATTTTTACAACAAATAGGTCGTGTATTGCGCCCTGCACCTAATAAAACAGCTCTTATTATCGACCATGTTAGTAACGTTATTCGACATGGTTTGCCGGATATGCCCAGAGAATGGTCCTTAGAACGGCGACAAAAAAAAGCTAAATTAACTAAAGACCCGGACGAAATAGAACTTACGGTTTGTAAAAAATGTCTTAAACCTTATGAAAAATTTAGAACTCAATGCCCTTATTGCGGGGCTGAGCTACCTGTACCAGAATCAAAATCTCGTACAATTGAAATAGTTGCTGGTGATTTGGTGTTATTAGATAAAGCAACCTTACAGCGCTTGCGGCAAAATGCAATGTTAGAAAGTCCGGGAAATATAGCCGCAAGAGTCGCAAAAGCCGCTGGACCAATAGCTGGTAAAGCCGCTGCGAATCGTCAAATGGAGAAGATAGAAGCTCAGAATGAATTAAAAGATACTATTGCTCAATGGGCAGCTATCGAACGTGAAAAAGGATTTAACGACAGAGAAATTTATCGGCGTTTTTATTTGTCGTTAGGTATGGATGTGTTAAGCGCTTTAAACGGTACTAGAACACGTCAAGATTATTTAACAACAGCTGAAAGAATTAAAGGATGGTATGAATGATAATAAACGATAATTCAATAATGCTTAACAAAATCCGGTGGGACATTAAATTTGTCTCTGAAAACAATGATGTTTTGGATGGTAACAGAGGTGTGTGTTGTTACAGAACTTCAACAATTTATATATTAGAAAGTCTAAAACCTAGTGAAAAATTATTCACTTTATTTCACGAATTGGCTCACGCTCTTTTAGCAGAAACTGATTATAATATAGAAATTAAAGAAAATTTAGGTAACAATTATGAAAAATTTGTTTCTTTATTAGGCGCTAGAATATATGAACTTTGTGAACAAATAGAGCTATCTCAATGCGTGAATCAGCGGTAACATCTCATATTCGCCTTGCGGCTGCACAGCTTAATTGCCCTCTTTGGCGCAATAACTGTGGGGGATTTTATGATGATACCGGTCGTTTTGTTCGATATGGTTTAGGGTCGGAAGCTAAATTAGCTTCCAGTGATTTTATTGGTATTCGTCCGGTGCTTGTAACACCTGAAATGGTTGGACAAGTTTTAGGCATATTTACAGCCGTTGAAATGAAAGCTGAAAATTGGCATTTTAACAAAAATGACAAACACCTCTTGCAACAAAAACAGTTTATTGATATTATTAAACAATATGGGGGGTTAGCAGGATTTGCAACAAGTGTTGAAGATTTTTATAGGATTATAAAATATGTCGATAACAAATAGTATGAAAAAACAAGGTGAACAAACAAGAGAATCCATCCTTGAAACTGGATTAAAACTTTGGCCGAATGTTACACCTACAAGTATTGCTAACACCTTAAACATTTCTCATGGAACGGTAATTTATCATTTCCCGGATATAAAAAATGCTGTGGCGGAATATGCTGTTAAAACGGGGAACTCTCGAGTAATTGTACAATTACTTGCGATGCGACACAAAGCTGTTAAAGATATGAACGCCGTTGAACGCATAAAACATTTTACAGCCATATGATTTCCGGTCTACCTGTAAATCCGTGCATCCATATAAACCATGCGTAACAAACCGCGCTTTTTTCTTTAACCGGAAAGAGACCGTTTTTGCTCGATGGTATTCGTTCAGTGAATACACACACATATCGAGGGGGAAACCTGTCAAAAAATGCCTTGCGTTTTACAGATTCTAAAAATCTTATGTTTAAAAAATGGCAAGCAACAGGTACGAGTTCTATTGACCGTTTAACGCATTCTAAAGCGTGAGAATAAGGTGGATTAGTAATTATAGCATCAAAAGGTAAAGAATCATATAAAGTAGGTTTAAGAAAATCAACACCGCCGATGCCATATCCACGATTGATTAAGTCAGTAGATACTACTTTATGACCGAAAGTAATAAGAGCTTCTGAAAGATGACCCCGTCCGGCACATGGTTCCCAAATGTATTTACCGCCATCGAGCCAACTAAGCACGGATAACAACGGCGGAATTGCTGAAGGGTGTGTAGCGTAGAAATCATATTCTTCGCGTTTTTCACCCTCTCTCCGATATAAACCGTGCATGTTACCGCTCATTTATATATTCTCTCCGATATTATTGTCTGATTGTAAAATGTATAAGCGTAAACTTCCTTACATTTTACAAAATAAAATATAACTTTATTACCGTTTATAAATTTTACGATTTATCCACATTATAAGTACTTCCACAAGCTACTATCAAATCTTCATCGTATGTTGGATTTTTACCTTTTCCACATCCGATATATTTTTTAATTTCATCGGTTATGGTATCTTTAACAGTAACAATACCTATACATTCTATTTCACCTTTATTAATATAACAGTATGTAGTAACAGGAAACCAAATAGAATCTAAAACAATTAAATGTTCGTAACCAGCTTGTTGACATTTTCGCATGTTAAAAATTCTCCTAACAATTACCAACATCTTATAACCCTTATTATTCGCTGTCAAGTATAAAATTATGCAATAATGTATAAAAATGTAATTGACAATGATTAATAACAGTTATAGGGTGTTAGTAATTGTTATTAAATTTGAGGTATAAAATGGATAAAAAAACATTAAATCTCACAGAGTTATCAATCTATATCGGCATCAGTCGCCGAACTCTCTATAACATGATACAGGACGGTCGATTCCCCGTTCAACCAATTAAAGGTTTAGAACCTAAACGTTGGAGTGTTGAAAAAGTTAATGAATGGATAGAGAGTAAAGGGAATGATAACAATTAATGAGTTATGGAAAGATGTTCGAAACTTTGAGGGAGAATATCAAGTTTCGACATTAGGAAATTTTAAATCTTTATCTAAAAAATATGGGATTCTTATAAAGAAATTCAACTTTATTTTAAAGTAAAACATAATAATTTTTGCGAATGTTGTGAAAATAAAAGAATTTCATGTTTAGGTTATGGATGGAAAAAAGTAAATGCTTAAAGTTATAACTCTTTTCACAGGCATTGGTGCCCAAGAAGCAGCTCTTAAACGTTTAGGTCTTGATTTCGAAATAGTTGGTATTTCAGAAATTGATAAATATGCTATACAATCTTACGAAGCTATCAACGGCTCTGTGCGTAATTATGGTGATATAACACAAATTGAGCGGTTGGATTATGCGGATTTATGGACTTATAGTTTCCCTTGTCAGGATTTATCTTTTGCAGGTAAACAACGTGGTATTTCAGAAGAAACACGTTCAGGGCTTTTGTTACATGTTGAACGTCTTTTGACCGAATCAGTGCTTTATGGAACTCAACCTAAATATTTATTGTTAGAGAATGTAAAAGCTCTTGTAAGCAAAAAATTTATGCCGGATTTTCAACGCTGGTTAGATAAATTAGAACAATTGGGATATAATAACTATTGGCAAATTTTGAACGCTAAGGACTATGGTATTCCTCAAAATAGAGAACGTGTTTTTGTTGTTAGCATCCGTAAAGATGTTGATACTAAAGGTTATAAATTCCCCTCACCTGTACCGCTTGAAAAAAGATTGAAAGATATGCTTGAGCCTTGTGTTGATGAGAAATACTATTTGAGTGCAGATAAGGTTGAGAAATTAACATCGCAGATAAAAGAAAAAGAAGTTAGTAACACCATTCGTTGTGGTGGTGGTAGTTTGGATGGTAAACATACTTGGGACATTATTGCAACTCCTGTAAATTTAGATAAAGATGGTAATGCAAGAGCAATTTGTAACAATTATAGCAAACAAGGTGTGGATAATATACCTATGTTATCAAACGGTTACTGCATCCGTAAATTAACACCTCGTGAATGTTGGCGATTAATGGGATTTACTGACATTGAATTTGAATGTGCAAAATTGTCAGGTGTATCAAACTCACAACTTTACAAACAAGCTGGTAATAGTATTGTTGTCAATGTTTTAGTCGGTATTTTTAAGGGGTTATTCGATGACAGATTTTAACCTTACAACAGCTTATATTACCTCTCTTACCGGTAGTCCTGATACATCTTGTTTTTGGCTGCTGATAGACGAACATAATAAAAAAAACCCGCCGGTTATTATTTGCGATTCGTTTGACAACTGTAATCAAATTTTGAAACTTTATAATGATTCTGGTTATGGTGTTTTTATAGCTATTAACTCTATTCGTTCCGGCTGTCCGAGAACACTTGAAAATGTTGAACATGTTCGAGCACAAGTAGTTGATATTGACAACCCGTTGCAAATGCAAGACAGTTATAACAGAGCTATACAATCGGCTTGCCCACCGCATTTTGCCGTTCAAACATCGCCCGGTCACATTCATCTTTATTGGTTAATAGAACCATATGTAGGAAATGATTTTTTCAAAATTCAACAACAAAAACTTAATCAGCTTTATAATGGGGATATGAATGTTACTGACGCTACAAGAGTCATGCGCGTTCCCGGGTTTAATCATTGTAAAAGCGTACCGCAACTTGTAACATGTTGGGGGATTCATAGCAATCCACGATATACAACGGAACAGATGCAAAATTATCTCGCGGATGTTAACATTGTTGAACATAATTTTGGGCTTCGTAAAAAACTTGGTAACGAAATGTTACAGGCACCAAATTTTGAATTGTTGTTGAAAGCTTTGTATGATATTGACCCAAATGAACTTTCTCGAGATGAATGGTTGTCTGTTAGTGCATCGTTCAAACAAGCCGGGTGGTCGTTAACAAACGAGAATAACCTTTATACCGAATGGCTTAAATGGTGTTCAAATTATAAAAACAATAATCCAAAAGAAAACAAAACACTTTGGAACTCATTGAAAGAAACTCAAATCGGTTGGAAAAGTTTGCTCAGAAAAACTGAAAATATTCAACCTGTTGTTTATTTTGGTGAACGAGCTGAAGAAGACGAAAAAGAAATTGAAGTTTTAGGCGATGTGCTCGATGAACGCGGTAAAAAAATATGGTTTAAAAATTGTTATTTTGTCGAAAGTGAAGGGCGTATTTTTACTTCCAGTGGTCGATTTATGAATCAAATACAATTCAATGGGCGATACGGCGGCAAGGAATTTACAATTAAAAGCGCCGGAACAAAGCTTACAGACAATCCATGGAAAGCCGCTTTAAGCAGTGTTGACTGGTCTATACCAAAAGTCGACCATTGTCGTTTTTTACCTCAAGAACCTACTTTTTCAATTATTCATGATGATTTAGGTCGCAAGGGGCTAAATACATATATTCCAGCAAAGATAAAATCTATCGAAGGCGATGTTAGTAAATGGAAGGATTATTTGTCAAAAGTATTTAATACACCAGAGGATGTTAAAATATTTGAAGATTACATTGCTCATTGTATAAAATTTCCCGGTGATAAAATTCCTTGGTCTGTTTTATTACAGTCAACCAAAGGTGTCGGTAAGCAAATGATAGGCGACGTGCTTAAACATTCAATTGGTGAAATATATACTTACCAGCCTGATGCTGAAGAACTTGTTAGCGGTGTTAGTCAGTTTAACGGTTGGATGCGTAATAAACTTATGATATTAGTCGATGAAGTGCGTGTCGGTGACCGCAATGAACTCATGAACGGGCTTAAAACTATCATCACTGACCGAAGAATTGCTGTAGAATCTAAAGGTGTCGATCAGCAAATGGAAGATAACGTCGCTAATTGGATATTTTTCAGCAACTTCAAAGATGCTTTTCCAATCGACGAAAACGAGCGACGTTATTGTATATTTTACAGTAAATTACAATCAGCCTTGCAATTAGAAGAAGTTGGGATGAATAAAAATTACTTCGATTCAATGTATAACTGGCTTGAATGTGAACATGGATTTGAAAAAATTGCGTGGTATTATCTAAATTACCCGATTGAAAAAGGTTCCTTGTCACATAGGGCACCACATACTTCAAGTTACGAAGAAGTGTTGAGAATCGGTAGAAGCCCCTTGCGTGTTATTCTTGACGATAAAATCGAAGCCGAAGAACGCGGATTTCGTGGTGGATATGTCAGTTTTGTGATGTTTCAAAAAGCCGTTTTAGACAGTTCTATGCGTACTAAACCCGCCGAGCATACATTGAAAGCTATTCTTGAAGGAAGGGGTTATCACGAGCTTGGACGGACGATAAAACCTATCCCGGGTGAAGATTTAACACATCCGAGTTTGATATTCGGTTTAAAGGGCAAAAGTATTGATGGATATGAAGATGCGCAAGGATAAAATAATATAAATAAAAACCCCCTTCAGGCGGATTCGAAAGACCTAAAAAGGGGGTTAAGCGCGCTTTACATTTTTATATTAACTTAAAATATTTAAAATGTCAAGAAATATATAATGTTAAACAGTTTTCCATCGTTTAATAGGTTTCCATTTTGTCGAACATTCTTTTCGTCCGTTATCATATCTAAAGCCTGTTTTTTCATAGATATTAACATGTTTAGGTAAAATTTTAGGCTGGTAACATTCTTTAGGTTGATAATCATTTTCGGATATTTTTTTTGCCAAAGCTATATCCTCTTCTGTTATAGATTTTATATGATATTCGATAGTTGTATGATTAAATTTAGCGACGTCCCCTGCAGCAAGTTTCGGTAACTTTTCAATTACACAACATATATAACAATAAATTCTTTTAGGTTTTGTTTGATTACTATAACGCCCTGAAAATACTAATTGAAAGTAATTTTCAACTTTTTTTAATATTTTTTCACATTTTTTTCTTGAATATTCTTTTCTACATTTCATGGAACAATAATTTTTATCAAAAGATGTTTTCACACCACAGTTAAGACATTTCATTTCCCCTCACTTTCGCCGTTTAAGGCTTTATTAATCATATACGCAAGCCCTTCATCTTTAGCAAATTTTACTGCTGGGATACATTGCTTAAGTAAATCTTTAAGCTGGTTAATCTCTTTAGTTAATGACGGAGCTTGAACATTATCAACCTGTTTGGCATTTAATTTACCTTTTCTTTCAACCATACCAACAACCGGTATTTTATCTTTTGTGCTACGTCCTTGAGATTGTTCTACTTTTTTACAAGAATGTCTGTTTTTATTTTTCCCACCGATATAAGTTTCATCAATTTCAACATCGTTATCTAAATGATTATCATTTTCAATACCGAAGCACTTGCGAATCCGTTGTAACATAAACCAAGCTGTTTTCTGGGTTACATCAATATCCTTAGCAAGTTGAACGGACGATATTCCTTTTTTATGAGATGTTATTAACCAGATGGCTAAAAACCATTTTTTAAGAGGAATTTTAGTATTGTCAAAAAGTGTACCTGTTTTTACATTGAAATATTTTCCACTATTTGCACAACGATACCGATTGTTTTTACATTTATAAACTTTTGAAGAAGAATCAAAAGGGCTTGTAACATATCCATTCCAACGTAAATCTTCCAGATGAACAATACATGATTGTTCATCTGGAAAAGCTTGCATTAGTTCTAATATTGAATTAAAATCTCTATTAATCATAGTGTAGATCCCTTTTGTTTGTAGTAATAATGCCGTTTAATTTTGTCTCATGAGTTGTCATTTTTTACCTCAAAAATACGTTTAACATCAGTGACCGAGTAACCAACAAAGCAATACCGGTCAATTATTTCATCAAAATACTTTTCGCTAGTATAACCTTTTTCAATGAGTATTTTCACAAATCGTTTATCAACGCCTCTAATTTTCTCATCGTAAATATCAAGCACAACAGATTGACGCTTTGACGTTGGATTAAAAATAATCATTCCGGGCGTTGGCAATAAACCGATTTCAGTTAGTGTTTTCATCCCCCAACCCCTCAAAATTCCAAAAACTAATATTGTCCTCGCATTCGTCTTTAAGTCCCCAAACCGGGAAATGACACCAAGTATTATCTTTCAACATAATGGCAATAAATTCGTCATCATTACGAGGACGCGCTAATACCCTTGACGACGGACACCAGCCTATAATATCTTTTCGTATAAATTCCTTGTTAGTATCCAAGTCAAAGAAATTTTCACAATATCCCGCATTCCAATTTTCAAAGATAAACCGGTTGGCCGGAAGTTTCGGAATTGGTTTATTTTTCGGCGCTTTATTTGTTTTCATCGTTACCACTTCTCCGTTTTTAAGCTCACACAATAGGCACGCGCCTCTTTGTAAGACCGGGCAAAATTTGTCGCAGCCATGAGCCATCCCGTATTTATAACACTCGTTCATCTGTCACCTCTTCAAAAACATTTCTTAAACCTTGGCAGCGTTGACCGTTGTTCCAATAATCCCGATAAGGGTCTTTAATAAATTTGCTGTCTTTCTTGGCTAAAACCGAATAATCAGGCGTTCCAATGTCCATATTGATACAATTAGTGTCCAGCTGTTCAAGCAGCTTAACAAAATCTTTCTGCCACTCAACCGGCATTGATTGCAATATTGAGCGCGGCAACACCAAATATTTAGCATAACTTAAGCCAAACCAAGCATGAATTGGTGCATTTTCGTTATTCATCGACAACCTCCGCACAAACAAAAGTTTGGTCTGTGAAAAAATTTCTAAAAAGCTGATGTTCAGTAATAATTAAAATTGATATTACCATTCCAGCAGCAATCCCAATGCAAAACCATGAAAATTTATCAATCATCTAATTCCTCCCCGGCCTTTTTAATCGACTTAACAACCCCCTTGACAACGCTTGAAGTTCCTAAAGTTACGATTGATAGCATACCGTCTGTTTCGTCCTTCCGGTCGTCTGACAAGCTTGATAAATCTTTGCCAAGCTCACCTAAACACCTGATTGGTGTTGAAGCTAAAGTTACTAAACTCTTAAATATACTCATTCCACAATCTCCCAATCATCAGCCAAAAGATATTCATCTTTAATACCATAAATTGGCAATAAGTTCATTCCGTCGTTAACAAAAATCTTTTAGTCCATGGTTCAAGCTCAAATGTGTTCGGGCTTAAAGATAGACAACGAACTTTCTTACCTTCTCGCATAGCTTTCAAAGCGTCTTCAAATTTCATTTTACACTCTCCATGCAATATCTTTTATTATATCGTCGAGAAAATCTCTCTTACGGCAAAGCCTGTCGACATACTCTCCAAGACTTTCCCAATCGGAAACACATTTAGTCATCTCATTAGGAATAAATTCATTTCCTAATTGTGTTTTATATTTACCGTCAGAATCTAAATAAATAAAACAACGGGAACCCCATATTTTACGTCTAACTTTTTTCCCTTGTTTTAACAATTTTTCAGCACCCTTAAATTTCATCTCAATTACCTCATTATAAAATAAACAATACCTGAACAAGCCCACATTATAAGCAGAATTACGGTTACAATAGCCGTCTCAATCCCTGCAAAATTTCCCTCATCCTGATTTGCGACATAGACAAACGAAACTATGCTAAATATGCCTAATATCCAAAAGTAATAACTCATTACTTAAACTCCTTACATAAAACCTAGATATAAAAGAAAGACCATCTCAATTAATGCTTCTAAAAATCCAAAACATTCAATTCTTTCTGCTAAAGTTCTCTTAATTGTCCAGCATGTTCCAGTAACTACATACCAAATATTTGCTAAAATAAAAAAACAAAGCGCAAGTAACAGTGTAATCATTCCTCCTCACTTTCGTCGTTTAAAGCTTTTCTTGCGTGCTGTATTGCTTCATCGGCGGTTTTACAAAATCCGCAAGCTATGTAGTTCAAATCATTAAAAAGTTCCATATTTCTGCCCTTAAGCCGGTCAATCTCTGCTTGCTGTTCTTCTATCTTTAATTTTCTGTTATAAGAAAGCTTAAACATTTCATTAGCTCTTTTACTTTTTTCTAAAATAATTTCATTCTTACTTTTTATCAGGATTTCAAGACTTTTTATAATTTCTTTCTGTTTATCACATAAGATTTCACACATCAAATATTTCATTCCCATCCTGCAATCTCCAAAAGTTTACTCTCATCTTCTGTTTTGAAAAACAAATCAACGGCTTGTTTCGCAAATTCGATTCTTTGTTTTAGTTGTTTAATTTCGAATTGCTGTTCTTCTATCTTTTCTTTTAAATTTTTAATCTTTGAACAAGCATATAAGTTTGTGCAATTCCTTCTACTCATCATTCCACCTCGAACAAATCATCAATATTTGCTTTGCTTTTCCCAAGATATTTAAACTTATTTGACATAGGGCTTTTTGCATCTATCAACCTTATGTTTTTAGTTTCTTTGCTGTAAGCAACAAAATCATTGCTTGTGGGGTTAAAGTCTAGAATAATGAATTTTATGTTACTTTCCTCTTTCAACCACACATCCCTAATCTCTGGTTTTTCTTTACTCATTTTGTTAACTCCCAACAAATTAACGATAATATTCTTCATTTGTTCATATGAACGGTTTGCGGCAATAAACTCGCCACCATCTTTTGTAATTTTTCCGCTCTTATAAAAAACAAAATCCTCGATTACAAAAGCATTTTTTACCATAGCAAAATGTTCGCATTCAAAATTTTTGGCAAAATTTAAAAGTTCCTCCCAAATCATTGCTTAAGCCTCTCAATATCAAAATACCAAATATTCCAACCGGCAAAAACTATTGCCGGAATCCCGATAATCAAGCCGATTGTCCATAATACCCAAACTGGAATAGAAAAAATCATCTTACACCTACTTTCTTACCCTAAATTTCTTTTTGCCCTTCCACACTTATTGCATATTTTGCAAAACTTACTATCTAGCCTCATCAAATCCGCGCAGCGCGAGCACCAGCGCACGTTGCAAAAACCTAGCCAGCAAAGCAAACGCCTAATCATCTTAAAGCCCTCCCAAATAAATACGCAGCAAAAAAGCACATGACAGTAGTAATAACGTCTGACAGGTTTTCTCCAATTTCAATCATTGTTTTTTTCCTTTTGCATTTGTTCCGTTTCCGCGATAATCAGCATCGGGTAATTTTTATGCAGACAATTAAAAATTTTACTCAATGCCTGCTGCTGTGCTTTTGGTGTATCGGGGTCGATATGCGCATAATCTTTTATTCCCATGGCGTCCCCATCATCAAAAAAGTCAATTACAAATCTACCGTATATTTTTTCAATCATTTCAGCACCTCGGTTATTTTGGTTAAAAGTTTGTGGAAATTATCTATTGACACAATATCTTGGTTAATAAACTCTTCGTGTATTTTTTCTTTGCATTTTTTAAGCACACCGAGGAGTTCATCGTTACAATCACACATTAAGCCAAGCGCTTCCCTTCCTCTTTTTATTTCTTCTCTAGCTTCAATTAACTGCTTTTCCAAAGCGTTATTTTTTCCAATTTCCCATTCAACCCTGTCATTTAGCTTTTCGACCTTTTCGGTAAGTTCAACAAAATGGTCGTAATCGCAAGGGGCAAGTATTTTTACATACTCACACCTTTCAGGAGAATAAAAACACCCATCTAAACCGAATAAATACCCATATTCGTCGACCCTTGCAGGCTCTATTTTTTCATTGCCTAAATCCGCCCACCAAATACTTTTTTCATTAAGTTTCCCCGCTTTCCAGTCATCCGTTAAGCTCATCGTCCACCTCTTCAATATCAGGAAGCTCTGCCATATAGCATTTATTCATCATGTAATCGCACTCGATTTGAGCATAAATGCCGCTTAAATCATTATCGCATATGCTCCCCACAGGGATTTTTTGTCCTTTAGCCCAATTCAAAAAGCACTCGCAAGCCTCAGCATATCCTACGCAATAAGCCTTAACAAGGCGTGGTTCGTCTTGATGTCGGCAAGTAAAACACTGGCAATCTGTTTTTATTGTCATCTCTTTACCTCAAACAAATCTTTAATACTGGCTTTGCTCTTGCCAATATATTTAGCTTTGTCCACAAAAATATCTAAATAATACCAGCAACCGGTTACACATCCCTTTTTGTTCATATCATAACAATAAATCATCTTTCCAAATTTATCCTCTGAAAATTTACCTATGTGCAAAATCAAGCCGTCATTTTCCCATACATCGCCAACCTCTGGTTCTAATGCACTCATTTTGTTAGCTCCTTAATCTCAACATCATACCAACCCTCATCTTCGGCTTCAGCTTGTGCTTGCCAAGCCTCGAGGTATGTTTCGGCTTTAGCATAAATAGCAAGTTCCATTTCATCGCAATACCTGCCAACAATTTTATATTTTTTTTCATCCAAAGTCATTTCAGCACCTCTTTTATTCTGGTTAAAAGCAAAGTCGCTTCATCTGCGTTTTTAGTGAAATATGTATCAACGTCTGATAAATATTCTTTGCACTCTTTCAGCAACTGGCGGAGCTGTTTGTTTTTCTCCGTGGCTGCCTTTCCCTCATTAAGCAGCTTTCCAATTATCATGTCCCCTTTGTCGACTTCTCTTTTAAGTCGTATAATCTCTTGATAAACTGCCTCATAATCCCCGAACTCATCAACCAAGGCTTGACCGTGCGCTATGTCTACCGCCTGCTTACTTTCCAACAATTTGTAGTTATTGGTTAGATTTTCGACATCTTTTTCAAGTCCTTTGACCTTTTCGGTAAGTTCAACAAAATGGTCGTAATCGCAAATAGCTAAGACTTTAATTTCTTGTTTACCATTTGGAAAATAACAAGTCCCATTACCACAAAAACTAAAAGCGTTGTTACTATATAAACGTGCCGGGTATACTTTCTTTTTTCCAGCCACTCTTACAAAATAATTTTTGTTTTTCTTCAACTTTCCAGCTTTCCAGTCATCCGTTAAGCTCATCGCCCATCTCCTCAATTTTCATTTCAGAAAAAACATCCGGCTCTATGTCGCCAATTCCACCCATCACTTCCATATACTCTTCTTTTTTTTCGGCGCACATTTCATTTAAATACACCCACTTTTTACACCAATTTTGTAAATGTGTTTTTCTCGGATATGCTTTATATGCGGAAAATCCAAAATAATATACATACCCATTGAAATAAAAACCGACATGATTTTGGTTGCTTAAAATATAGCCATTAACTTTCGGCTCATCCGTATTGTCATGAATTTTCATTTTTTTCATCCTAAAATAGTTAAAGAGTTAAAAATCACAAAGCTAGCACCGGGCGAACGTATTGATAGCGTCAAAATTTTCAGCAATCGCCATCCATTCTTCCTTGCTCGGAATGCCTACTTTTACGGCGTCATACCAATTCATAGGCTCCGGCTCATCTCGCAAAGCTAAATAAATAATCCGGCCGTTTATTTGGGCGGCGCGGACGCCGATTGGGCGTCCGTTCTTTTTAACAATCATAACTCTGAATTTTTTCATGTTGACCTCATTTGTATTCTATTTTATTAAATTTTCCAAAATTATTTTCATTTGCTCCGGGGTACGATTAACCGCTATACAGGGAATTACAAGATTACCGTCAATATCGTAAGTATCTACATGCAGATAAATATCCCCTGTATCAAAAAATTCTAAATCATTTGCGATAATACAATAATTGTCATATATTTCTACACCATCAATTTCTTTGGCCCATTCAACCAACTCAAACCATGTGATAGTAGGCATAAAAACTAAATTATCATTATAGTCCGGCGTGTTGTTACTCATCTTTCAATCCTTTCAATTTATCAGACCAGTGTTTTATTAGTTTTAAGTCTTCTTCTCGCTGCTTGCTACTATAATACATGTCATTTTCGCATTCGTGCATATACTCTTGATTTACAGCCCACTGAAAACCGTTTAATACATCCTCCAAACTTTCGACTATCGCGCCGCCGGCAGTTTTATAATGCGGTTTCCCTTTAAGAATATTTGTAATTATAACAGGACTCACGCCTAAAAATTTTGCAGCATCGGAAGCGGTTTTAAAAACCTCTGTTTTACCGTTCTGCAAGTGTAATAGTACCCCGTTTGTCTGTGTAATAGTACTTGCGTCAACAAGTAAAGGTAGTAAACCAGCTTTAAAAGTTTCATGCGTTGTAAGTGTGATAGTATCACCAAGAGAAAGTTTAATACGTTTCAAATTTTTAGTTACTATTCGAGTTTTAAACCCGTTCGCGTGCGTAATGGTACAGCTGTAAAACATTTTACACATCTTTTTTATTTGTGAAGTTTAACCGTAAAGCCGAAACTTTCAGCTTCTAATAAGTTTTTTGTTGTAAATAAAATATTGCCGAAATCGTCTAAAACATCCCAGTCAGTTGTTTTAATATCCCCCGGTTTTAAATTTAAAGGCTGTAATAATGCCGCCTTTTTTTTATCACGACTTTCTAATAAAATAGCGTTGTTAGCTCTTGACGGAATTAAAAGCCGTGAATCATTCCCGATAAAATTTAAAGCAATTTTAAAATAACTTTCCTTAATTAAAAAATTGTCAATCTGTGCGAGGCCGGCTGTATATTTTATTCTATCAAGCTGCCAAAGTCGCCGAACGTTTTCTTTTGCCAAATTATATACAATTTTCCAATCGGCGAGAGGTTTTAAGTCGGTCGGAGCAGGCACGGGCATTTGAAGACGCCAGCAAAGCGAAAGTTGACCGCCGCCGCTGTCATCAATAAGCATAATCATCCCGTCAGACGCTATATATTTCCCGTCTGTATCTTGATAAACATATTGTAGCGCCGGCCTGTTCATTAAACGACTTGTCACTTTGTCAAGCTCACACGAGTAAAACATTTTTAATAATCCTTTAAAATTGTTAAACATTCCGTCTTTGACAAATCTTTTAAACAAATAAAATATTCTGTTTCAGCCTCATAATAAGCATTTTGCCGATGAAAGCCGCTATTTGCGGCGATAAGAATCGCCGCAAATATTAAAACCGTTGTAAAATATTTAAACATTTTGGTTATTTCCTTACGTAACCATTAAAAATTTACAATTACGCGGACATTATGTCTAAACGGTTTTTCATCAAAATTTAAACCGGATATTCTGTTAAAATCATAATAAAGCGCGTAATCGTGCCTGGCTTCCGACGCCGACCAATAACAGTCTCTTTTAAGCGGCTCCCCGCCTGCCTGCTCGCATGCGTCATTGATAGCGTCAAAATTTTCACTAATCGCAAACCATTCTTCAATTGACGGGATTGCTTGATATGAAGCGCTAAACCAATTCATCCGCTCCGGCTCATCTCGCAAAGCTAAATAAATAATCCGGCCGTTTATTTGGGCGGCACGGACGCCTACCGGTTTGCCGTTTCTTTTAACAATTTCAACTTTAAATTTTGTCATCTCATTACCCCTTAAAATTAATTTCAGCACCGTCGACACAATCAACAGCTTCGCGCAGATATCCCGGCAAACCGTCAACCATGTCGCAAACCCATTGATTGTTATATCCGTAAATTTGGAAACTTATTGAATCTTTCCCGGAATTTATGGCTTTTTCAACCATACTTTTAAAATCACTTGAATCAATTTTTTTCATGTTCGAATCCTTTTCTTGTGTTTATACTTAATATATAACATAAATTATTAAAATTGTCAATAGGCTTTTTAATAATTTATGTTAAAAACTCCACGGTCCTTTGACAATTTTACTGTTGCCCGTGCCGGGTTTGTACCAGACAAAACCCCCACCCGCCGCGCCTTGTCTCCATTTTGTGCAGCTTAATTGATTGTCAATAAATATTTTACCATCCGGCCGCAATTCTACAACATCAGCGTCCCAAAAATTTTTTATTTTGTCAGCCAAGTCTTGCAGCGTCGACGCCGTGTCATTTACTTCTTCGCGCTGTAATTCAATTTCATAAGCTGTTTTTAGCTCCGTGATGTCTCGATTCGTAAGTTTTGCACGATTTAAAATTTGCATGGCGTTAACTTCTGATACTTTTAATATAGGCGTTGTTAAAACCTAAATATTGCAAAATCCCTAATTGCGTTTTTGCATGATTTAAATAATAACATTTAACAGCTACGTCTTTTTTAGTTGGTTTTTTATCAAGCCCGAAATACACGATAAATTTTGCTTTTTGCATTTTAACCCCCTTAAGCGGCTGGCATGTTATATTTATACTTAGCCAAAAATTTCAACAATTTGAAATTTTTTAATTTTTAACATTTTGCAAAGTGATTCTAACACAAATTTATTATCACCACTGCCGCCGAAGCTTGGAAAGTTAAAAATTCCCGCGTTGTTAATCGCTTCTTCAAACGCCGCGCTTTGTCTGTTATAACCATAACCGCCCGCGCAACCACTGCCGCGCGTGTCGACGCCAACGCCGTTGGCGGTTATCCACAAGCAACAATAACTTGTAGATTTAGTGTTATAAAATCTAACGTCAATTGCTTCCACAAAATTCCCATTGCAATTTTTTTCTTCGAAATTGAGAACTTTATAACCGGAAGTGAAATTATTTTCTTTTCTGAATTTAACGTTAAATTTTTGCCGAGCCGGGTCAATGTCAACTTTTATCATTTTTTCATCAGCTGCCCAACATGACGGTTTATTTTTAAATTTAAGTGTTATCATTGTTTTTAACCTCCAAATATGTTTTACATTAATTTACTATCAACCTGTTCGCGTATAACCGCAATAGCTTCTTGATTTAAAGCCGTTTTTAGCAATTCAACGATAGGACCAATATCCAAATCGCCGCTGAAGTCTATTATTTGGACGAGTAGCGTCGTCTCTAAAACTCGAGTCCCGTCGGTATGCGTATAAAGCCCCTTGCCCTCTGTTATCGTGCAATCTCCGACAATACCGCCAACAATTTTATAAGCATCTGTTGTTAAAATTTCTTGCTGTTTGGTGTCTTTGTCGTTAAGCCCTATATACAAATTAAATTTTGTAAACATTTTTCGAATCCTTTCTTTATGTTTATACTTAATATATAACATAAATTATAAATGTTGTCAAGTGTTTAGTGTTAATTTTTTGGTTAAAAATTATTAAAAGCTGCTGTTAAAAAACTCGAATCCTCTAAAACCGTTGATATACTTAGGATTCCGAGAGTTGTCAATTTGTCTTGCATTGTTGAAACAACAAACAACGACAACTTACAACTTTTAAAATGCGAAAAAAAAGTCCTCCAAACCATTAACCAACGCACGCCAACGGAGTTTTATAGTATAAAATGTTTATAGTGTTAAGAGTTTGTATACAGGCCAATGGTTTTTAAAGAGGGGGGTATCCCCGGGCTGTTTTGGGCTGCTCTTACCCTAACACCCGAAACACTGAAAACATCAAAAACTCTTGACAACATCTAAAGTTTATAATAACATTCATAACAAAAGGAGAAAAAACCCATGTATTTAACGATAGATAGTCCAAACAAATGGCGACTTTATAAAGTGTATGATGACAAGGGAGAACTTGTTTATATAAATATAGCGAAGCTCCCTGACATAATTACCCTGCGCAACATTTCCTGCGCAAGGTCTTTCAACCCTTTAACGACATACGAAGTTATTATCGAAGAGAAGGAGTATGAAAACAAAATTGATGCGCTGAATGCTCTTACTCGTGCTCGTCCTTACAAAACACCTAAATTTAATCTGGAGGTTAAAGGGTATATGAATGACAGTCTCATTATCTGCGAGCAGACAAACGAAAAGTTTAAGAATCAAAGCGACGTATGCCAAAGATACGGCATTGACAAATCGAATTTAAGCAATCATCTGCGTAACAGAGATTTGAAAAAAAACATTAAAGGATTGTCGTTCCATTATTACAATGCGTTGGACGAGCAGAGAGAACTGATGCGGAAATGGACGCCGCTTATGTTTAATGTGGATCCACAGTATTGGGGAAATTTTGACGCGGATGTGGTTTACATGAGCTATAAATACCGACATCCGCTTGATTTAAAATCGATTGACAAGCCGGTGTTCAATTACACGCCGTGGGCGCCTATCATTCCCGACGGCGACGACCCTATCCCGCCTGAAGCGCTTAACTTCCCCGTCCCGGGACAGGTCCCCTTGCCTGTACGGCACTGCAACCTTCAGGCCTTGTATGCGACAGAGGAGCTGCCGTGGCACAAGCCGGGGAGCAAAAGACCGCCTATTAAGTTAGACGATTGACTTAGGAGATAAACCATGTTATTAAATAACAGAGATTGGTATATATTTATCAGAGACGGTGAGTACATAGTCGGCAAACTGCCTTATGCTCTCAAAGAGGGGAGGGATATAGAGGTGCTGGGTCATGCGACCGCCAAACCTGAGGCTTATCGGCTGCTTGAGATGCTTGTTGGCTATCGCCCCCTCCGGCGGCACAAACAAGGTGTACCGGTGGAGTGTATAGACACAGGGGAGAGATTTGTCAATGCCAGAGAGGCGTGTGAGAAATATGGAATCTCTCAGCCTCTTATGAGTTTTCATCTCAGCGGCAAACCTTGCTATGCTACATGCAAGGGGCTGCGCTTTAAATATGTAGACAACGACACAGAGGTATAATGACATCCTGTTATCCTACAAGTGCTTATGACATGATAACCGAGGCGGAGAGAGCCGTGCTCGAGGAGTATGTTAGCTATGCCGTGACAGAGCAGCAGCGCAAACATCAACGGGTAGACCTCGCGCTTAATCTTCCGGTGCCTGCCGAGTTCATGCGCAAGGGGAGAGAGTGCTTTGCCAAGCCTGTGGTGCTTGCGGCATTGCGTGAGCGCCTGCTTGAGGAGAGTGCCAGACGCGACATATCGCCTGACAGAGTGATAAGAGAATACGGCAAAATAGCTTTCAGTGACATAAGCGACTATCTTGAGCAAGGGTCATGGGGGACCGTGCAACTGAAAGACTTTGCGAATATTTCGGCTGATAAACTCGGAGCAATCAAAAGTGTAGAGACACGTATGGGGAGCAATGGTGCGACACAGGTCAAACTCGTGTTGCATGACAAATTTCCGGCGCTTAAGGCGCTTGCCGAGCTTATGGGGCTGGTAGCTCCTGACGCTCCTCCGGCGCTTGAAGGCTATGTCAAACAAGAGATACGGTCGATGGAGCAAGCGGCGCTGCAAGCTCCTGAGGCAGAGTATGAGGAGCTGCTGGAGGAGGTCAACCGTGGGGACGACTAGCAGCATGAGAGCGTTGACGGCTGCGCGCGCATCAACTGGACCAGTGCGCCCTTGGCATCCTCAACCGCTCGACAACGGCACATGGCCTCCTGACTACAAAGCGGTGTACGCATGGCGGACAGCTATGCTCCGCAGGCTTCGCTCAACGCCTGGTGCGCTTGAGGCGGCCCGGGCTTATTATAGTACACGGCCGGGCAATTTTATAATGGACTGGATAGACACATATGACCCGAGACGTCAACAGGACAAATGGGTGCCTTTCATCTTCTTCAAACGCCAACAGGAGGTGATAGACTTTTTTGAGAGCTGTGCGGCAGACAGAGAGAGCGGGCTGGTGGAGAAATGCAGGGACTTCGGCTTGACATGGCTTGCTTGCGCTTATTCCGTATGGCGATGGCTTTTTATTAAAAATGATGCTGTCGGGTGGGGGAGTCGCAAAGAAACGCTTGTCGACAAACCCGGAGACCCGGACAGTATATTTGAGAAGATAAGACTTATTTTACACAGACTTCCGCGCATTTGGCTGCCTGAAGGCTTTAGCTTCGGGCGCAATTGTACTTATATGAAATTGCTTAATCCGGCTACTGGCGCCATTATTGCCGGAGAGGCCGGTGACAATATCGGCCGTGGTGGTCGACGGAGTTGTTATTTTTTAGACGAAGCAGCGCATTTGGAGAGAGCGGAGAAAGTAGAAGCGGCTTTAGGGGACAATACTAATGTCCGTATCGATATTTCATCGGTCAACGGCGTCGGTAATGTTTTTCATCGGAGACGCGAGAATGGTATTGTATGGACCCCGGAGCGAAAGGAGTATCCAATCGGTTATGTCAGGGTGTTTGTAGCAGATTGGCGAGACCATCCGACTAAAACGCAAGAATGGTATGACGCTCGTAAAGCTCGATATGAACGAGAGGGTATGGCACATATTTTTGCACAGGAGGTTGATAGGAATTATGCAGCTGCCGTAAGCAATACTGTTATCGTTTACGAATGGATATTGGCGGCTGTCGACGCGCATATCAAACTTCCGTGGCTGGGAGAAGCTGTAGAAGCACATAAAAACGAATGGACGGCCGGGCTTGATATAGCAGACGAGGGAAATGACCGTAACGCTTTAGCCATGCGGGAATATGTCGTGTGGCGTCAAGTGGATGAATGGGGCGAGAGAGATCCGGGGATTTCCGCTCGCAAGGCTGTATTGGCATGTCGCCCACATGCGGGAAATATTACTTGTCAATATGACTGTATCGGTGTAGGAGCGGGTGTTAAAACAGAGTACAACAGACTTGCGATAGACGACGGGGTAATAGATGCAAAACGCATACCTTTTATTCCGTGGAATGCGGGCGCTGCTGTAGAAAGACCTTTTGAAAGAATTATACCTGATGATAATGAAAGCTTGCAAAATAAAGATTTTTTTGATAATTTGAAAGCACAAGCTTGGTGGTCTATGCGCACAAGATTTTATAAAACCTATAAAGCTGTAACGGAAGGTGTAAGATATAAACCGGAAGAACTTATATCTATAGACAGTTCAATGCAGCTTTTGGAACAGGTAAAAAAAGAACTTATGCAACCGACGGTCGGATATAGTTCTCGGCTTAAAATGTTGATAGAAAAGAAACCGAACGGGATGAGATCGCCTAACTTAGCTGACAGTGGTGTTATGGCTTTCTTTCCTCTGTCGGAGAATACAAATTACAGTGTGGTTGGTTCATATGGGATATAAACATGGTTAAAAAATCAGAGATGTTAAAACGGTCGCCGGATATTGAATGTATGGTGCCGTATTGGGATAAAGTAACAGATATTCTCAATGGAAAAGAAGCTATAAAATCTGCCGGAACGGCTTATATGCCCGCATTCCCTGACGAAACAAGCAAAGATTATAATTTCAGATTGCAAATCAGTAAGTTTACGAACATTTATCGTGATGTTGTTGAAGGTCTCGCTAGTAAACCGTTTCAAAATGAAATAACACTTTTGGGTGGTAATAACATTTCAAAAGAATTGCTTGATTTTGTTGAGAATGTAGACGGAGCGGGTAATAATCTAACAAGTTTTGCGGCTTTGACATTTTTTAACGGTATTAATTATGCTCTTGATTGGATATTCATTGATTATCCTTCTATACCAAATTCTGAAGTTATTACGGTTGCTGAAGCTAAAAATATGAATTTACGCCCGTTTTGGGTACATATTTTAGCTAAAAACGTGCTTGAAATTAAAACGGAAATGCAAGGTTCAGAACAGATTATAACATACTTTAAATACATGGAACCGGGTTTTGGAAATGACCCCATGCACGTCAGAGAGTTCGTTAAAAATAAGAACGGGCAAATTGAATGGAAACTTTATGTTGAAGTAACAAATGATAAAAATGAAACAGAATTTGTTGTAGAACAGGAAGGAGTGTTAAGCATTGATTTTATCCCGATGGTGCCGTTTGTAACTGGTCGTCGGGATGGTAAAAGTTTTAAGTTTTATCCGCCGATGTCAGATGCCGCAGATTTGCAGATAACACTTTATCAGAATGAATCAGCTCTTGAATATATTAAAATGCTTACAAGTTATCCAATGCTTGCAACGGATGGAACAAAAGTACCAATGGAAGCCGATGGTAAAACCCCTAAGAAAGTTGCGGTAGGTCCTAACAGAGTTCTTTATGGTGTACCGCAGGATAACGGTATCGGAGGCAGTTGGAAGTATGTTGAACCGCAGGCAAATAGTTTGGAATTTTTGCAGAAAAATATTGACAAAACTAAAAACGACCTGCGTGAACTGGGTCGTCAACCGCTTACTGCGCTGTCAACTCAGTTGACGACAGTTACAACTTCTATTGCTGCCGGTAAAGCCAAATCCGCGGTTACAGCATGGTGTTTTAATCTTAAAGATACTTTGGAAAATGCTTTATTGGTGACAATGAAGTGGATGAAATCGAATCTTGAACCGGAGGTTAATGTTTATACTGGTTTTGACAATGTACTTGATAATGAACAAGATGTTGAAGAACTAGGTAAAGCTCGAGAACGCGGGGATATTTCAATAGAAACTTATTGGGAAGAATTAAAAAGACGTAAAGTTCTTTCCCCTGAATTTGATATTGAAATAGAGAAAAAAAGATTACTCGAAGATATTCCGGTAGATGAACCGGATATTAATTCTGGAAATAAAGCAATTGATAATCTTAACCAAAAAGAGGAAATGTAATGAGTAGAGGATGGAAATTTGATGATGCTGGAAATATCATTGTAAAAGATGGTAATCCGGTTTACATTAACACAAACGGCGATGAACAAACTGTATCCGTAGATACTATTGCCAATTTGAACAGAGAAGCAAGGGATAACAGACTTGCAAAAGAAGAAGCTTTAGACAAGCTTAAAGTTTTTGAAGGTATTGACCCTGTAAAAGCTCGTGAAGCTTTAGATGCTTTTAATAAAATTGATAGCAATAAACTCATTGAAGCAGGCAAAGTAGATGAGCTTAAAGCTCAAATTACTTCTCAGTTTCAAACTCAGATTGATGAAAAAACCAAAGCTTTAAGTGAGTTACAGAGTAAATATGAAAATATGATTATTAACAATGTATTCGCAAACAGCGATTTTATTCGCAATAATGTTGCCGTCCCGAGAGATATGTTTGAAGCTAAGTTTCGTGAGAATTTTAAAGTTGAGAACGGTCAAGTTGTTGTTTACGGTAACGACGGAAATCGTTTGTACAGCAAAGAACATGCTGGCGAATATGCAACCCCGGAAGAAGGTTTGCGGATTTTAACTGAAAATCATCCTCAGCATGAGAGTATTCTTCGTGCTAATGCAGGGAATGGTACAGGAAGTTCTGGGGCTGGCGGCAGTACCGGTAGTTCACGGTATATGCAACGAGCACTTTTTGAAAAACTTTCGCCTCAGCAGCAGTTGGAATATGCTAAGAAAATGGCAAATGGTGAAATTACCTTGACAGATTAGAAAGTAACTGTTAAAGTATAATTGCTTTTTTCTAGGATTAGATAAGCGCATCAGGTTGGATGACCTATATCAATCAATCGGTGCGCTTTTTTTACGCACCAAATAAAGTTTAACAAAATTTGAAAGGTGCTGATTTATGAGCAATATTTTGACTAAACTCATCCCTGACCTGTATCAGAATTTGGATGAAGTTTCTCGTGAGCTTACCGGTTTTTTGCCGTCTGTAGCTCGTAATTCTTCCGCCGTCCGTGCTGCTCTTGGTGAATCTGTTATTGTACCGGTAAGTACGGCTATGGAATCTGGTAATGTTACTCCGTCTATGACTGTTCCTGAACCGGAAGATTTTACCATGGATAACGTTGCGATTCAGATTACGAAATCTCGTAATGTTTCCTTTGGTTTGACCGGTGAAGAATTTCAGGGTGTTAACAATGGTGTTGGAGCTAATTATATTCTCGGTGAAAACATCAAGCAGGCCGTTCGTACGTTGGTTAATGAAATGGAGAAAGATGTAGCGATCGAAGCTGCTGTCGGCAGTTCTCGCGCATTTGGTACGGCTGGAAGTACCCCGTTTGCAAGTGATTTGACCGATGCTGCTCACATTAAGAAAATTCTTGATGATAACGGAGCACCGATGGGTGGACGTTCTTTAATTATCGACAGTACCGCTGGTGTTAATCTTCGTTCTTTGACTCAGTTGACTAATGTTGGTGATGCTGGTACCAATATGACCTTGCGTCAGGGTGAACTGCTGAATCTTTTTGGTTTTTCCATCAAAGAGTCAGCTGGTATTTACAATGTTGCTCAGTCGTCTATTAAAGGCGTTACGCTTAGTGCCGCTGAAATCGGTGCTAATGAACTGACGATTAAAGCAGGTACTTCTGGTTCTCTGAAAGCCGGGGATGTTATTACCATCGCTGGTGACGATAATAAATATGTCGTTGCTGAATCTAATTCTTCCCTGTCTGCCGGTAATAAAATTAAAATTGCCAAACCGGGATTGCTTCATGCAGTTGCTGACGGTTCTTCAGTTACTGTCGTTGACGCTTCTGCTCGAAACATTGCTTTTACGAAGAACGCTATTCAGTTGGTTACTCGTGCTCCTGCCCTTCCGGCCGGGCGTGATGCAGCTATCGATAGTTACATTCTGACCGACTCACGTTCGGGTATGGCTTTTGAAGTCCGTGTATATCAGGGCTACAGAAAGATGCGTATGGAAGTTGCCTGCGCATGGGGTGTTAAGGTTATTAAACCTGAACACGTCGCAACCTTGCTTGGTTAAGGTAAAAAAAGGGGGGCGGGTTTCCCCGTTCCCCTGATTTTTTATGGAGAATGAAAATGACTGTTTTACCGATTATGAAAGTGAAACATAAAAAATACGGGATTGAAATGATTATCAATCAGTCTGATTTTGACGAAACCGTTCATGAAAATTTGACTAAAAAACCTGTCGAATCAAAAAAGAAAAAAGCTGATAAAATTGATGATGAACTGAAAGCCCTTATGGGAGAAGAATGATGTTTTACGGCAACGTTGACGATTTTAAAAGTTATTGTACGTTAAGAAATAAAGATTTATCTGAAACGTGGAGTGACGAATTAATTGAATCAGCGTTGCTGATTTCTTCCGAATGGCTTGATGGTAAATATGAAAATATTTTTATTGGCTATAAAGCTGATGGGTATAAACAAGAAAGAAGTTGGCCGAGAGAAGCGGCAGTTGTTCAATCTTATCCGTATTATTTATTTGCGAAAGATGAAATCCCGGAACAAATAAAAAAAGCGACTTACGAAGCTGCTTTTCGTAATTTAATTTCCCCGGGTTCTTTAGAAACTGATTTTACACCCAATCAATATAAATCAGTTAGAGTTGAAGGAGCTATTTCAGTTGAGTATAATTCATCTTTGACATATGCTTCAGATATACAAACAGAAATACCGATTATTCAAACTTTAATGAGTGACTTAATCGATTATGATAAACCCGGTTCGTTTAGTCGAGTATCCGGGAGAGCGAGTCGTGTATGAGCATTTACAACGATTTACAAAAAGTTGCTACAGGATTGTTAAAGGAATTTAAACAAGGGTCAATAGAACTTGTTCAATTTGTTCATTCTGAAAATTCGACACCTGATAATCCCGGAAAACTCGAAGAGGTTGTAACACCTTTAGATGCCGTTGCCAATGGTGAACGTTTTAAGTTTATGAATACAAGTTTTATAAACTCTTCTGATATTGAGGTTATAACAGCAGTTGTTGAGGGAATAATTCCTTCGGTAAATGATTTTATCAACATTGACGGTGTGAAATACAAAGTAATACAATTTAATCCGTTACCTGCCGCAGGGACGGCTTGTGCATGGAAGTTTATTGTTCGCAAGGGGGGTTAAATGGCTACTACCCTTGATACACTTTATGCTTTACAAATTCCTCAAGTTCAAGAGCTTTTTATTCAAGCAATGGAAAATATTGTTGACCGTGCTGTTATTGAAGATATGATAGAAGCGATTGAAAATAACGATATTGAAGCTCTTTACGCCGCTTCAGGATTTACTCCAGTTGTTTTGAATACTGTTGTTAATCAAATTGAACAGATTTATAATGAAGCTGCAAATATTACAACAAGTTTTTGGCCTAAACGACTTCGGGCAGTTTTTAATATTCGTAATCCTAAAGTTGAAGAACAATTGTCGGAATATTCAAGTAATTTTATTACAAACATTTCCGACGAGATAAAAGCAAATATTAGAACAATTTTAACAGACGGGCAGACAAGAGGTATAAATCCGAAAGAAACAGCACTTAATATTGTTGGTCGTATTAATCCTGTAACGAAAAAACGTGAAGGTGGAGTAATAGGGCTTTCGACAAATCAAGTAGAATGGGTTTTCAATGCCAGAAAATATTTAGAAAATTTAGATAAACATTATTTTACATTGGGATTAAGGGATAAGCGTTTTGATTCATTAGTTCAAAAAGCGATTGATGAAAAAAGAAAGTTATCAAAAAATGAAATTTCTCGATTGATAACCGCTTATGAAAATAAAGCACTGCGATTTCGTGGTAACGCAATATCTCGTACCGAAACCATGCAAGCTATTAATCGCGGCGAATATGCTGCTATTCTTCAAAATATTGAAAATGGTTTAATAAACGAAAATCAAGTGAAAAAATGGTGGGATGATACTCGTGATGGACGCACGCGTTTAACGCATATAGCGCTCGGCAATACTTATAGTCAAAAAAAACCTATACCGTTTAATGAACCTTTTGTTACTACAACTGGACAACAATTGCTTTATCCGGGAGATAGGTCTTTAGGTGCCGATTTGCATGAGATTGTTAATTGTCGTTGTAAAGCTCAATATAAAATTGATTTTTTAACGAGGTAAACGAATGGCTGATTTTAATGCTGTAATAGATAACTTTGTTGCCAATAGTAAAGAGAAAATGCTTGCGGTTGTTAAAAACAGCATTCAAGAAGTTGTACAGAATGCTCAAACGCCTATTGCTAAAGGTGGTAAAATGCCTGTTGATACGGGTTTTTTACGTTTTTCAGGTACTGCAAATTTAAATAATGTCCCGTCTGGTAAAACACTTGGTAGAAACCGTTTAATCGGGGAAGAGGGTGTATTACCTGATTACGCATTAGATGATAACGCAAGTTATCTTAGTGACATACTTGTTAAAATGAAAATCGGGGATACGTTTTTTTTCGGTTGGACCGCTGTTTACGCTAGTCGTCAAGAAGTTTATAACGGTTTTATGGAATCAGCAATTATGAATTGGCAGAATATTGTAAATAATCAGATTAGGAGATTGCAGAAATGATTGAATCTAAAATCGTTAGTCTTTTGCAAAAACAAGTTACCAAAGCCGTTAACGGTCTTTTTCCGGTTAAATATTTGAATACTAATATTGAAGTAACTGATTCGTTTTGGGAAATTGTTTACATCCCGAACAATATTGAAAATGAATTTTGGGACAAAGGAAAAACTTATCAAGGTATTTTAAGATTGATATTACATTGGCCGGCGGACAATACTGGTATTTACAACCCTCTTCAAGAAGCTGAAAGAGTTGCTGGTGAATTTTCCAAAGGGCTTGAATTATTTGGTGATGACATCAAGGTTATTATTACTGATAATCCAAATTTAACCAGTCTGAATGAAGATGACGGAAAGTTGTTAATACCCTTGACAATTCGATATTTGTGTTTTAAGCTATAATCGCATGGAAATACCTCCGGGCGCACTAGGTTGGATGACCTAAAAATCAATCAATCGGTGCGCTTTTTTACGCACCAAATAAAATTTTAATATTTGAAAGGTGCTAAAAATGGCAAATACAAACGCATTCTCGAAAATTTATGTTTGCCCTGATTCACAGAATGATGAATTGACTGCTGATGATTACGCAGGGTTAAATTGGGTTTTGATTAAAGGTGTAGGCAACCTTGGTGAAACTGGTAAATCTACTAACATTTTGAGTTATCCTACATGGGAAACCAGTGTATCAGATAAAGCCAAAGGTATTACTGATGCGGGTTCCCCGACTCTTGAAGTTGCTCGTGACCCGAAAGATGAAGGTCAGAAAATTCTCAATGCCGCTAGTGCTGTTGGTAATAATAATAACTATGCTTTTAAAATTGAACGTGCAGATGCCCCGGTTGGTGGTACTGGTACAATTTTGTACAATCGCGGTCTTGTTGCTGGACCGACTCGTCCGAACGGACAGAATGAAGATTTTGACTTGGAAGTTTTTACTCTTGCATTGGTTCAGGAAGAAATTGTCGTCCTTCCGACAACTGGTGTTGAAGCCCCGGTATTGACCGCAGCCCCGAGTATTAGCGGAACGGCAGAAGTCGGAGAAACTTTAACTTGTTCGACTGGTACGTTTACCGGTACGTCTCTTACTTACAGTTATCAGTGGTTTGCGAACGGTCTTGTTGTGTCAAATGCTGTTGAAAATACTTATGAATTAACTGAGGCAGATAAAGGTAAAGTCTTTTCTTGTCGTGTAACTGCTCGAAACAACGGTGGTTCTGCTACTGGTTTTTCAAATACTACAACAGCTGTTACTGAAGCGTCACTTTAAAAAAGGATTGAAAAATGGATATTGCAAAACTTAAACCAGCGGAAAGAATAATTGAAATCATTCATCCGGCAACTGGTGAAAATGTTGGTATTAGAGTTACTGTGATTTCACTTGTCGATGAGCGAATGAAAGCTGTTAGACGTAGATTTCAGAATAAAAAAATCGAGCTTGAAAAACGAGGAAAAACATTTAAAGCCGATGATTTGGAAGAAAACGCAACTGAGCTGCTTTTGAATGCTATTACAGGTTGGGATTGGTATGATGCCGAGTTCAACGGTGAAAAACCCGTTTTTAATGAGAAAAATGTTAAAACGGTTTTGAATGAACTTTCATGGTTTAAGAATCAGATTGTGGAGGCTATCGACGACGAAAAAGCTTTTTTTCAGAGTTGAAAATAAATTTGAAGGAGGCCGTTCGAATATTTGTTCGTTACGACCTCCCAAACGAAAAAGAAGATACTCGTAGAGCATTGAATGAAAGAGTTGGTGTATATACACCGCCTTTTGAAATTCCTGAAGACGGTATATATCTTTGGAATTGGTTTATAGATATAAACAACAGTGTTTCTCGAATTGATTTTAACGGTTATTATTGTTTAATACCGCCGTCCGAGTTTCTTGCATGGTCGACACTTACAGGAAATGCGTTATATCCAGAAGAATATGACATCTTAAGAAATATGGATGCGGTATATTGCAAAGAAGTAAATGCTGAAATACAGTTTAAACGAGCAAGAGAGGAAGAAGCTCGAAAAAATGAAATAAAAAGTTCAAGAGTGCGGAGAAGATAAATGTCCACAGATATTGCAAGAATAGGTTTCGGGGTTGAAACTTCTCAGCTTGAAAAAGGTGTTTCAGCTCTTAGTACTTTTAGTACATCTGCGAAATCTGCAAATTCAAATGCTCAGGCAATCGGAACAGCAATGAATAAAGCTGCTGTTACTTTTGCCGGGGCCGTTGCAGGTATGAGCAGAAGTATTGCCAGTTTGGTATCTGCTACTAAAACAGCAACAGTTGAAGAAATCGCCGCTGCTAAAGAAGCTTCTAATTTTGCCAGTAATATTTATCGTGTTGCACAAGCTCAGGATACCTTAATAGTTAGTACGCAAAAAAGTACCCGCAATTTACAGAACATGTATTCGGCAATGCTTAAATTAAGTTCTGGTGAATCTATTTTGGAGAGAATCAATAGAATTACCGGAGTTAGTGGGTTGAGTAATAAATCGGCCGAATATTCCGCTGAATTTTTTAAGCGTTCTACGACTAAAGAAGAATGGAATGCTATGACTGGCAGTCTTGCCAGAGACCAGATGCCTAACAGATTTAACACTGCTAATATTGCCGCACAATTTCAAGACATTGCTGTCACTGCTGCAATGGGCATGAATCCTTTAACTGTTGCTTTACAGCAGGGTACTCAATTATCCGCCGTTTTGAATACAATGGAAAGACCTTTAGAAGGTATCGCTCAAGCATTTAAATCTATTATTAATCCTGTTTCATTAATCAGTATCGGTTTAACAGCTTTAGTTGTTGCCGGTATTCAAATGGTTGATTGGAGTGAAACAGCGGACAGTGCTTTAAATTCTTTATCTTCCTCTTTTGATTTTGTTACAGAACATGTCGAAGGTTTTACAGTAGCTTTAATTGGTTTAACTGCTGCCGGAGTTATTACAACATTTTCATCTTTAGGTGCAGTTGTAAGTAATTTGGGAAAAGTTTTAGGACCTGTAATAACATTTTTCACAAAATTTATCAAAATAATAGGTACTGCGTTAACAAGTAAATTTACCATTATAGCATCTGTTATTACAGGTTTAGTATATGGTTTTTCGAAGTTGAGAGAGTATTTGGAAAATACAACCGGGTTTGATATAACTTTCGGTCTTTGGGATAAATTGACAGGTTTAATTGATAAAGCAGCTGAAGCTCTTAAAAACTTTTTTAGTATATCAAGTAAAAAAGAAGAATGGGAAGCGTTATCTAAAGGGGCTTTGAGTAATATAGATGATTTGATGACCGAATATTACTCTTTGTCAATGACCGAAAAAGAAGCCGATAAATATCTTAAAAAGATGGAACTTATTAAAAAAGCTTCTGAAGAAAAAATACCTTTAGAGAATACTTTTGGATTAAACGGAAAAACAGGTTATCAGCTTATTGATGAATTAGCTGAACGATATGCTAATTGGAATGAAAAAATAAGACAGACAAAAGATAATATAGAGGAAGCTAAAAAAGCGGCCGAGGGTTGGGATAAAATATTAAAAAACCACGAGAAAACTGTTGAAGATTTGACCTTAAAAACTCAAACAATAGGTCTTGGTACATACGATACTACTCGTTTGCAAACTCAACTTGATATGTTGAGAAAATTGCAAGAAGTTGGTATTAATAAAACTGATATTATGGACGAAAGTACAGGGCAGACTTATCTTGATTGGGTAAACGATGCTTCGAGCAAACAAGGTCGATTAGCCGAAGAAAATAAAAAATTAGCTGATAGTTTTGACTTTGCCAAAGATGCTACCAAAAGCTTTTTTTCTGACATGCGAGAAGGATTGCGGGATGGGCAATCCTTATGGGAATCTTTCGGAAACGCAGTTGTAAATGTTCTTGATAAAATTCTCGATAAAATTATGGATATTGGGGTTGATTATTTGTTTGACGCTTTAGGTGGTATGGGTACTAAAGGGGGTGAAACAAAATTTTCATGGGGAAATATAGTTTCTGGTATAGGAAGTTTTTTTGGAGGCGGCGAATCTACTTCGGCGGCAACCCCTGCCGCGGCGGCTAAAGGTGGGGCGTTTACTAATGGTGTATATAGTTCTCCTACTTTGTTTAAGTTTGCTAACGGCGGTCAATTTGGTGTTATGGGTGAAGCTGGTCCTGAAGCTGTCATGCCTTTGCGTAGAGGACCAGACGGTTCTTTGGGTGTTGATGCCGATGGCGTTGCCGGTGGCAATGTAGTTGTCAATATTATTAATAATTCCAATGCTCAGGCAACCGTAAATCAACGAGAAACTAGACAAGGAACTGAAATTGATGTATTGATAGACCAGACAGTTGCTCAAAAAATGACTCAACAAGGTTCTTATTCAAATAATGCTTTAAATGCTTATAGTAACCGTCGATTAGTTATGAGGTAAGAATGACGACTTGGCCTTCACATTTTAAAATATTGAGAAATAATTTTCAATTGTTACCGGTTAGCCGTGTTTTAAGTTCTGATATGGATATTGGACCGGCAAAAAAACGGCGGCGTACAGTTATAAAATTAACAAATGTTTCATTTTCAATGTATATGAAACAAAGTGATTTTGATGAATTTATGGATTTTTATTATGATAACGATTCGACTGTATTTTATTTCCCCCGTCCTGATACAAAAACTACAGTCTCTGCTCGTTTTACAGCCGCACCTACAGCAACATTTAACGAAACATTATGGCAAGTTTCTGTTCAATTGGAGTTTTTACCGTGATTACAGATAATTTACGACAAGTTTCATATGCACAGGAGACAGATGTCGCTGTTATTATTTTATTAACTTTAAAAACAAAAGATTTATCTGATACGATAAGAATTTCTAGTATCCCGGTTGAAAAGTTTGCCGATTTAGGGGAAAATGTTTATGGATGTACAAGCAATGGGAAAAGATATATATTTTTACCTTTTGACATTACATTACCACAAGACGATAAAACAGGGGCTGTTACAGCAAAATTAACAATAGACAATGTTAATAGACAAATTGTACAATATGCCAGACAAACAAAATCAGCAATTAATGTTGATATTCAATTAATTTTGTCTAATGATTTAGATACTGTGGAAATGGAATTTAAAGATTTTAAACTTACTAATGTTAGTTATGATGCTTTTACAGTTTCTGGAGATTTGTCAGTTGATTATCTTGGACTTGAACCATTTCCTTGTGGTCGTTTTACCCCATCAGGTTTTCCGGGATTGTTTTAATGTGGAGTGACAAGTATATTTCCATACCCTTTGCCGACCATGGTCGTTCTAAAAATGGCTGTGATTGTTGGGGATTGGTAACTGTCGTATATAAAGAAAAATTTAAGATTGATTTACCTTTTTTGTTAGATTATGATAATGTAAAAGATGTTCGACATATAACTACTTTGTGTAAAAATGAATGTGAAAACTGGGAAGAAATATCTAAAAACGAGGAACAACCTTATGATGTATTGGTTTTTAACATTTTGGGCGCTCCTTGTCATGTTGCGCTTGTGGTTGAAAAAGGTTTAATGCTGCATACAGAAAAAGGTATTGGTACACATATTAGCGATTATAAACGAGATAAACAATGGTGTAATCGTTTAGCAGGGATTTACAGATATGTTAAATGAAGATATAATCGTTCAAAAATCTGTTTTACCGTTTAGACAGAATTTTGAAACTTTACGATTGCAGGATTGTAAAACACCTCAAGAAATTGTCAATAAACTTGTACCTTTTAACTTTGTGAATTGCAAGCTTGTTGTAACTCTCGATGGTGAAATATTATCAAAAGACAAATGGAATCAAAAATTAAAAAAAGGGCAAATTGTCAGTCTTAATTACGTTCCTACCGGCGGCGATGATGGTAAAGCTGTTATGCAAGTTGTTATAACCATAGCAGCTATAGTAGCAACTGCATATTTAGGACCCATAGCAGGAGGAGCAATTGCGGCGGGTAATTATGGAACAGCTGCTTTGGCTGGGGCTGGTATTGTAGCTGTTTCTATGGTTTCTAGTATGGCTATGAATGCACTTATGACAACCCCAAAACAATCAGACGGTACATTAGGTTATAAAGATTCTCAAACTCAATTTATTGAAGGAGCGAGTAATTCTATTAACAAGTTTGGGGTTATACCTGTCAATCTTGGAACAAATAGAATGTTCCCTCCTCAAGCAGCGTTACCTTATACAGAAACGTCCGGTAACGACCAATATTGCCGACAGTTGTTTACTTATGGATATGGTAAAGTAACCGTCATTGAACGTAAGTTAGGTGAAACGATTTTAGATGATTATGATTATGTGGAAGTTGAAGACAAGCTTAACGCAGATTTAAATTCCGGTACGTCTTTATATGCCAATGACATATATCAGGAAGATTTTAGCATTAAAGTTACAAAAGAAGAATCTCCTTTTATTCGTACAACTCAAAAAGATTGTGACGAATGTATCTTAGATTTTACTTTTCAGGGCTTAGTCAATGGTATTACTCAAGGTAAGTACGCAGGATTAAAACTTAAAACAAGTGTTCAATTTGAAATCCAATTTGCTCCTATAAATACAGAGGATTGGAGTACATCTATTAACGGGGCTACAATTCAAGAACAGTCAATAAATGCTGACATAAGTGTTTATTTGTTATACAGATTTTTAAATACTTGGGTTTGCCGTCGTTATTTTCTTGCTTTAAATACACAAACCGGTGATATAAGTATTCATTCTGTTGATTCTAAAGTTAACAGACTTGAATATCCGTCTTTGTCTTCTGAATATGTTTATCTTGGTTATTATGAAAATGGTTCTTTTCATGATTTAAGACAAAATCTTGTTGGTTCATCAATTGAAAGTATTGATAATTTTATTGTTACTACAGATGTTTCTGATAAATCTAATGCTTTAATAACTGTCGGAAGTGGTAACATTCTCGGTAGTACTTCAATGATGACGGTAACAGATGCAACATCAAGAGTTTTAAGAGTATCTCGACGAATAGTTTTTCCAGCAAGAGGTCAATATCAGATAAAAGTAAATCGTTTAACAGACGATTCAAACATTGATAGTTTATTAAATGATTCTTACTGGACGGCTTTAAAATCAATTACTTATCGAAACCCTGTTAATTTTCCGAATATTTCAGGTACAGCTATGAGAATTAAAGCTACAGACCAATTGAACGGTACTGTAAATTCTTATAACGCCATTGTTTCAACGCTTATGAAATCGTATAATCCTGATAAAGATTTATGGGTAGATGATGTTGCAACCTCCAATCCTGCTGATATTTTTCGATATGTTTTGCAATCTCCAGCTTTTGCAAAATATGAACAAATTACAGATGATAAAATTGATTTAGAAAAATTAAAAGAGTGGTGGATTTATTGTAATTCATTAAATTTAACTTTTAATAAAGTTATAGATTCGGATACAAGTATTGATGATGTTTTAAATGATATTTGTGCCGCCGGTGTCGCGACATTATCAAAAGTTGATAATGTCTTCAGTGTTATTATTGATAACGAACGTCCTTATGTCAAAGGACTAGTAACACCTCGTAATAGTTGGGATTATAAAGGAAATATCAATTATCCAGAACTTCCTGATGCACTTCGTGTTGAATTTCGTAATGCTGAGATAGGTTATAGTACCGATGAACGTATTGTTTATATGGATGGGTTTGATGAGAATAACGCAAAGTTATTTGAACGCTTAGAATTTTCGAGTTGTACAAACGCTGATTTGGCTTATTGGTATGGTAGGCGATATTTTGCTACAGCTTTGTTACAACCTGAAACTCATACTTTTAAAATGGATTTTGAACATTTAACTTTTAATCGCGGGGACCGAATCAATCTTGTCAACGATGTTATTCTTGTTGGTGTTGGGCAAGGACGTATTAAAGAACTTGTCATAGACGATGAAGATAATATTACCGGTTTTGTTATCGATGATAAAGTAAATATTCCCAGTACGAAAAATTTTGCAGTTCGTATTCGAGATAACAACGCTAAAGGTTTTAGTTATCATTTATTAAAACAGTTTACCGGAACTACTGATACTTTTACTTTTGCACAATCATTACCTGCCGAAACCCCCCTTGCCATCGGGAGTCTTTGCGCTTTTGTCGAAGATGGGAAAGAACTTGATTTAATTATAACACAGATAAAAACCGCCACCAATGAAACAGCAACCATAACTGCTGTAGATTACGCTCCCGCAAGGTTCACGCCTATTGAAGAATTTCCTGAATGGTCGAGTAACATAACAATTCCGGGGGATTTTTACAAACCTTATGCTCCTGAATTAAATGGAGAAATTCAATCAGACGAATCTGTCATGATTAGAAATTCCGATGGTTCTTTAACTTCGGTTATGATTATACCTCTTAAAAATATTAATGAAAGTTCAGTAATTCCGGTAATACAGATGAGAATTACAGGTGCTACTGAATGGTTTGTACCAAATACTTTGAAAAATGATTCGAACGAACTAGTTTTAACAGGTCTTAGTGACGGGTCGTATTATGATATAAGCATTCGTTATCAACGTCAAACAGGTTTGCAACTGCTTTCGGATGCTTTGTTTATAAACAATGTTAAATTTATCGGCGGTTCAACACCTCCTAAAGATGTTAAAAACTTTAGGGTTACTGTTACAAACGGATTGGCTCTTTTTGAATGGACCCCAAATGATGACATCGATATATCTCATTATGTAATCAAGTATTCTTTAGATACAAAAGATGTTAGTTGGGAAAGTGCACAAACAGCCGTAGCAAGAGTTACCAGTAATACCGTTACTATGGTTATACATCGGGGTATGTATCTTATCAAAGCCGTTGATTTATTAGGTTTTGAGAGTAAAAACGCAACTGCTATTATTTCAGTTGACAGCGGTGCTTATAAAAATGTTGTTGAAGAATTGATACAGCATCCAAATTGGGAAGGGAGAAAAGAAAATACATACGCAGGTGGTGGTATTTTAACTTTATCTCCTGAAAAATCCCAAGGATATTATTATTTTAATCCAGAACCTTTAGATTTAGGAGAAGTATACGAATGTTCTTTAACAGCTGATGTTAAAAGTAATGCTGGAAACCGTTCGCGTGTTAGAGATATAGTTTCGGTTCGTTCTGTGGAATCAATTCGAAATTTTAATCTTTATTATCAAATAAGAACTGTTGAAAATATTAGAGCTTTGGAAGAAATTCGTACATTTTCATCGGCTAATTGGGAAGTTCGTCTTGAAATGAATTTAAGTGATGATAATGAAAATTGGACGGGGTGGCAGCAATTTTCCGCTTCTCAACATGTGTTTAGATATTGTAAATTCAGAATATTTTTATTTATTGACAATTTGTTTTTTGCACCAAATGTATTGAAAGCGACTGTTACTATTGACATGCCTGACAGATATGAAAGCGGTGAAGATGTTGAAATAACAAATGCTAATGCTGGAAGTACCATAACATATGAAAACGCTTTTTGGAACAATCCTTCAGTTAACGTAACAATTCAAGACGGTGCTGTCGATGATAGAGTTGAATTTATTAATAAAGATAATAAAGGCTTTACAGTTAGGATTTTTAATGCTACCTTAAATTCATATGTTACAAGGTCTTTTGACTATATTTCAGCAGGTTACGGAAAGGTTGTTTAAATGTCACAAACATTAGTAGATTTTTCAGGAAATCCCTCTGGCGCAGAGCTTATGGATGATTATCTGACGCCATTGCAAGAAAACATTTTAACATCTAACAGTGGTGTAACTCGCCCTGAATATGCCAAAAAAGGGACTAAGTGGATTGATGAAAATCAAACACCTTGGCTTTTGAAACTTTATGATGGTTCTCAGGATATTGTTCTTGGAGAAATTAACCCTAACAATCATTCTTTTGTACCGACAGACCCTATGACAACTACAGGTGATTTAATTGTCGAAGGTGATGCTGGTATACCCGTACGATTGGCTGCGGGAACTGCCGGACATGTTCTAACTTCAAACGGCCCGGGAACTTTACCGAGTTATCAGTTAGGTGTTTACGCAAATACCGATTTAAGCAATTTAACGACTGCTGGTAATACGATTATTGACAATCGGGCAACAGGTGTTATAGATGACCGTTTTCTAACTGTTAACGAATTGCCAGATAATCCAGTATCTGGAACTTTTTATTTTATTGAAGAAGAGGAAGCTTAATGTCTTTGTATGTAGCAAAAGAGGACGGTTCTATCAAAAAAATCAGAGACAAAGGAACTTTCGGTATTTACAACGGTTCGAAGCCAATTACAAAAATATACACGGAAAGAAAAAAAAATGGTGTATCATACATCCCGCATGATATTGATTTTGAAATCGTGAACGGGACGACGCCGACGCTGTATGCCGGCAGCGAAGTCTGGGTTCCTTACGGAAAGGCTGCTCCGGCTCTCAATATCGGCGACAGTCTGAACAGCGGCATTATCACTGCCATTAGTTGGGATGGTAGTAGACTTTTTTACAAGGTGCGATATGATACGGATTTAAGCATTGACATCACTTCCGACCCGGCAAGTGCGGAGTTTGTTACTTCAATCAGTCCGACGCATAGTTTCTGGTGGTTTAATCCGCACTATAGTCAGGATACGGCACCGAGCAATTTCGGACAATATGCTTTGTGGTGGGATTCGAGTACAAATATTGTCAAAATTACAATTGATTCAGGTGCAACGTGGCAAAATTATGCATCCCTTCCGATTGGCGTTTTTACAATGGCAGGAACCGGTGCCACGAAAAAGGTTAAACATGTTTTCAACGGTTTCGGATACTTAGGGTGTGAAATCTATGCGTTGCCGGGGGTTAAAGGACTAGAAGCCAATGGAATGGCGGAAGGGGGAGGATTTCTCAATACAGAAAGAGTTCTTGAAACTGTTATTTCTCGACAATTGTCTTTCAATAGGGAAAAATTCTATGGTTTAATTTTGAGTGACAGGAATGCTATTGATGGTGATGGTTACATTGTAGCGGCGGAACTCCCTGACCCTGTACCAAGCGGTTATGTTTTTTGTTACAGGACTTCCGACAATACGCTTTGGTGGACCGAAAACATTAACGTTTGGGTACGTGCACATGGTTTTAAAATAGGCTGGTTTGGTTCTAATGCTGAAAAAATTACAGCTTTTCACGCAGACAATTCATTTGTAAAAGTTTATCAATACAACTCCTATGAACCGAATACCGTGCTTTGTAATATTAGCAATGGTGCTTCAATAACTGTTCACATGAGAAAAGGCGTCTATTATATTCGCGGTCAAGGTGCCGGCGGCGGTGGCGGCAGAAACGGTTACTTCGGCAACGGACAAGGTGGCGGTTCCGGTGCCGGCTTTGAAGGATATGTCTATCTAAAAGTAGATTACGGCAACATGGTTATTACTGCCGGGGTTGGCGGTACCGAGGCGTATCACGGCAATCCGGGAACGGATACAGTTATTGGACAACTGATGACTTTGGGTGCAGGTGGTGGCGGTGCTGGTGAAAACACTGCACATTATGCAAATGCTGGTATATTGACAATAAATTCTTCTGATAACTGGGAAATTCTTTCTTATACAGTGAAGAGTGATGGTAATCAAGGACTAGAAGCCCGTAATAGCGCCTCTTTCATATCAGGTGGTAACTCCGTGTTGACCGGAGATGGCGGTGGACCAACAAGCAATTCTAACCATGATGCTTCAGCCCCTGGTGCAGGTGGTGGTGGTGGCTGGGCATACAATATCTCCAGTGGTGCTGGTGGTGCCGGCGAATGTCTTATCCAATATATCGGCTATGAACCCGAGGGTAACTAACCTTGAGTATTTTGAAACACCAACCCTGAATGGTTCGGTCACAGCAGTTGCTGAAGGAAATATTGTTGTTTCAAGTTCGTACAATAATACAACCGCTTGGAACAATCTGTGTAACAACAGCTATATTATGAGAAATACTATTTCAACCACTTCTGACGCGGGTTATTGGCAAATGAATGGTTCGTCAACTCAATGGCTGAATATTCATTTTCCTTATACTCTGCTGATAAAAGAGTTGACGATTGCCACTCGCCCGTCGAATAATTATTCTGGTACAGTTACAGCATATACTTCTAGTCATATGACTGTAAACATGGGTTCTGTTACAACAAATAAAGCAGCAACTAACTTCTTGCTGACACGAATCGATAACGGTGCGTTTGAAACATCCAATATCTACCTTAGAATTACAGACATGGATGAATGGTATGGATTACAAAATCTGCAAATAAAAGGTTATAAGGTCAAAAAAAAATACTTAGTTAATGAACCGTCAGTAGAGCCGACAGAGCCAACTTATTACTGTTATGATTACGACACGTTGGACGGTTATTTCTATACTTTAGGTGAGGCCGTCGTGGGTAGTACAGTTTTAAGAACAAGTGACAACGCGGTAACGACGTCACCAGACAATTTGTCCGCTAACAATGACGTTTCAATAACTGCGGTCAACGGCGACGTACTTACTTTAGGACCTTACTCTTTTACGGCGACGCGATACCCAGCCGGAGATATTTATTAAAAAAAGCTCTGCGGAATCTACCTAAGAGCCAGCAAAACCGTGGCATTTATATTGAGTTTGAAGAGGTGTAAAAACTTATTATACAATTTAAAACTTGATTAATAAATAAAAGCTTGTTAAAATATTATTCATGGAGGTATTTAATATGGATAATATGGTTGAAATTATAAAAGAAGCTCGTAAAGCTGGTATGCAAACAGCATTAATATTGTTTGCTGCTTTATGCGTGGTTGCAAGTTTATTTGCGTTTTATATTTATCAAAGTTATCAGCCAAACTATGCTACTATTACTCAAATGCAAGATGGTGAGAATAACAAATTCAAATAGTTAAATTAGTCCTTCCTCGAGGAGGGGGTCGTGCAACCGGAAGGGGCGGTAAAAGTGGACGTGGTTAAACGTAAAGTAATTGCTCTTTGGTTACATTTCTTTTTAAATCGTATTGGTTCTAAACATCCTGAATTTCTTTCTGACTTACTTAATGATTTGAATATTTCAGAACGTCATAAAATTATCATTAAATCCAGATATGTTGACAAGCTTAAGTTTAAGCAAATACCTGATGTTAAAGGTGTTAATTGTGAATTAAGACAGGTTATGAATTTGCATAAAGAAGTCATAGACAAACTTATAAATCTTTAAAATCAATACTTTATCTTTACACATTCCCAACATTTTAATTTTATATATCCTTGCTACTCTATAAACAGAGAGTGAGGTTATTTTTTATCAAAATTAAAACCATCTTTAAAGGGAGTTAAGAGATGTTTGAAAATAATACTTTGAATCAATATAACCCAAATAATCAAAGTTTTATCGGCTTTGTACAAAACGGGAAAATATTTAATTCTTATGGACAGCAACTCGGTTATATCACAGATGAATATAATAAAGCTATTGAAACGGCTAAAGGTTTTCAACAAAAATTAATAGAAGCCGGAATACTTGTAAAACCTAAAACACCTGAAGAAATAAATCAGGAATTGCAAGAAACATTAAAACAGACCCAAACGATGATGACGGAGATGTCCAATACTATTATTTCATTAAACGAAAAAGTCAATAGATTAGAGGAGAAGAAAGATGTTCAACAAGCAATCAATCCTGTCAGCGGCAGGGCGATTCTTACCACAAGAAAAGATTCAACTCCTAAGTCAAGCGTATGATTTTGCTAATAAAATAACTGACATTACGCAAAATCCGAAAGAAGCTTTAGAAAAAGCTGGAGTTACTCGAGAAGATTTGGAAAGAGCGAAGAAACTTATAAACAATCCTATGGCTGGCTTTTTTTTCGGTAATAAGAAACAATCAGTTATTGAAGGATTGAATAGGGCTGAAGCGTTGTTTGATAAACAAGTTAACTCATTATCTGAACAAGCCCCGGTTAATGAGTTAGAGCAGTTGCAAGCTAATCTTGCAAGGCTTAAGTAATGTCGGGCTTAACGGAGAATATATAATGGATAAAGAATCTTATAGTTGGGGAGGGATTGGTTTTCTTGCCTTGTTCTTCCTGATTATCATTGCTTTTTGGGGCCGTGGTGGTAACGGTTTTGGTTGGGGTAATAACTGCGGTAACGGTTTTGCCCCTTTTGGTGATGGTATTGGTTTCGGTGCTTCTAGTTATGGTTTCCAGAATTATCGTGCAACCTGTGATGCTGAAAAATCTGAAATCATCAATACCGCTCGTACTCAGTATCTGGTAGAACAGCAGGCTGCTGGCACTCGTGAGCTGGTTAATGCAACGGCTAATGCAACTCAGACCAAAATTGATTTTTATGCTTATCAGGCAGAACGTGACAAAGTTGCTGACCGTGACCGTAGAATTATGTCTTTGGAAAATCAGCTGTTTATGAAAGACCAGCTTGCAGCGTTGACGGCTTCAATTGCTGATATTCGTTGCAACATGCTTACCCGTCCGAATATTACCGGGGTTGGTGCGGTTTGCCCGAATGCTGGTGTTTTGAACGGTTTAGGAATTGACCGTTTCACTGGTTGCGGCTGTGGTTGCAACAGTAACAGTGTTCTAGTTTAGTTAACTCCCGTTCGGGGGCTGAAATACGCCCCCTGATTTTTCTTTTATTGGAGAAATAAAATGACTTGTAATTGTGATATTTTAACTATCAAATCAACTTCTATTGCTATGGCTGGAAGTCAATTGTTAATCAATATTCCTGCTGTAACATTGGCAAATCATCAAGAATTTAGACTTATTTTATGTCAGCCGATTCCAACAGCAGCTGGTGTTAGTCAGGTTCTTTTGCAGACCCCTACACAAACTATTGAAATGCGTTTACGCACGGGTAACTATGTAAGAGCAGACCAAATTAAATGTCGCAGATGCTATGATATGGTCTACGGCAATAACCCTGTTCATGCTTCAATGCTTTGTTTGTTGAAAAAAAGTTGTTACGACGTAGCATTTCCAACTGGGGCGGCAACGTCTACAGCAACGGCTGCTGCAAAAACAAATGTAACTCAAAAGGTGTAAGAAATGCAAGGGCTTGGTAAATTTATCATAGGCTATATTTTAGGTAATGAAAAAGCTAGAAATTGGTGTATTGAAAAAATATGCCAAGCCTCTTGTATTATTGAAAAAGAATTAAAAAAGACACCTATCGCAAAACTCGTAAATAAGGAGAGTAAAGATGAAATTTCAGGAAATAATTAAAGAATATACATGCTCCGATTCTGAAAAAGATATGTATATTTTAACTGAAATGATTGATGATTTTATTTGTGAAGTTAAAACTCTTCATCCTGAAATAGTTAATCATTTTTTAAGAAATTTGCAAATGTATCAGCATCCTTTGCGTGACAGGGAGACGGCTGAATATGCAGTTTCAAAACTTGAAAACGAAGATGGTTCTGTTGGAGAGCATTGGGATTTTGAAACAACTTCCAAGCTTGCTGACAAATATTCAATACACGATAAACCCGCTTTTTATTACGTATTGAATATGATTTACAGTGATTTTTACGAATCGGGTCGTTCAGATTTGGAATACGTTAAAGATGCCGTAAAATTTATAAATGATAAGGATGCCCCACACGATAAAGCCGAAAGATATTATCGTGCTATGAATTATTAATGTTGACATTTTTATTGATAGGGGCTACACTAAAAACAGCCCCTTTTTGTTAAAGGGTATAATTCATGAGAAGTAAATTAATGACACAACCTCAACAAAGAGTAGCTCTTGATATGTTATCAGCCCAAAAAAATCATGGGGGCTTGTCGTCGGCCGCTTTGTTACTTCATCAGAAACAAGCTGAGGATGCCGAAAAAATGGATAAAAGAATGTGTGAAATTGAAAAAAAAGTCGACATTCTCGATAAAAAAGTTGATTCTCTCGATGAAAAAATCAATGAAATAAAAACTTTAATAGCCAAAAGAACAAGTTTTACAGAAAACATAAAAGAAATTTTAAGTAATAAAATTTTTATCTATTTATTGATAATCATTACAGCCTCTGCCTGCGGTGTTCAAGTCGCAGATTTAGGAACATTTTTATTTAAATAAAAAAGGAAATGCTATGATTTATCTGATTTCATTTATAATTGTCGCAATTTCGGCGTTGTTGTGGCGAATCCGCGGCGGCTTGTGGAAAGAGTATATCCCGGAGAACAAAATCTGGTATGCGCTGTTTTTCGGCATTTTCGGGTATTTCTATTTTGGAAACAGTCTTGAGAAAGCCGTTGTTGGCGGCATTGCTTGTTTCACGTCTTATAAGCTTTACGGCTGGGGCTTATATCTTGGCAGATTATTGGAGGGCGGGCAGCTTAACCCGAATTTAGTACAATATCAGGAGTGTGAGCTGATAGACGATTTGCTCTATTCATGCCGAATTACTCTCAAGGGAAAGACCTTCTGGTTGTATGAAAATCCAAAATGGTTCGGCTTTTGTGGTACGACGCTGACTGGCCTCATCATCACGTTTCTGTGGGGCTTGTACTTCGGCAGCCTGCCGCTGATGCTCTCAGGCCTCGGAATGGGCGTCTGCTATTGGTTGGGCGGGAAGCTTGAGAAATTAAAAGCGCTGGGAAAATCCGGTTGGAATTGGGGCGAATGGATTTTCGGTGCATATGCAGGAGCATGTCTGGTTTGGATGATTTAAAAATGTACAGAAATAAAGATGTAGACATCCTTGCCAGAACTATATACGGAGAAGCAAGGGGAGAACCAGAAATTGGTAAATGTGCCGTTGCATCGGTTGTTTTAAATAGATACAAAGCGCACAAATGGTTTTCAGGTAAAACTATTGCTGACACATGTCAATTTTGCGTTAAAGGTTCAAAATATCATCAATTTAGTTGTTGGAACGAAGACGACCCGAATTTCAGATTGATAACTCAAATTTCCGAAAGTGATAAAATTTTTTGTAAATGTATAGATGTTGCTGAAAAATATATTTCAGGCACTTACAAAGATATTGTGAACGGTGCATGTCACTATTGCGTCATTGGTACAAATCCGGCGTGGGCGAAAGGAAAACGTCCCGATTTGCGAATCGGGCGTCATTTGTTTTATTGCGAGGTGGAATGAAATATGCGTTTTTTGTTGGTATTTTTCTCCTTGTTATTGGTGGAACTTATTATACTGGCTATCGCGTGGGAAGTGCTGACACAAAAATTGAATATATAGAAAAAGAGGTTATTAAATATGTGGAAGTTGAAAAAGCGAAGTCGACAATTTATTCTTCTGCTAATCTTAGTCGTGATATTTTGCTGCGGATGTACTCAGAAAATAAATTCTAGGCCTTGCGCAGTTTATCCAATCGGCGGTGAAAAAGTTGCAAAAGAAGTTAAAAACATTCCGTATAATGGTTACGAGAATTTTTGGGAACATCAAGCAAGACTTTATAAATTAAAACAAGAGTTAGATTTGTGTAAATAAAAAGTCCGGTAGGCACCCACCTCCCGGACTGATATGTAAATGTTATCGCAAACGCCAATAACATTTACATTATGTAATAAAATTTGGCAGATGTCAATGCAAATCTGGGTGGATGGAGCTTTTAACCATAAAACAAAAGAAGCCGGGTTAGGTATTTTAATTCGGGAAATAATACCGAACGGTACAAAAGAAACCAGATTACATGTAAAAACTAAAGCAGAGGATAATAATCAGGCGGAATTATTGGCTATTTACAATGCCCTTCAACACATTAAAGGTTCGCCCCGTAGCGAGCCTATTTTTATTATCACAGACAGCCAAATTGCTATTGAGAGTATATTGCACCCGGAAACCAAGAAAGACAAATATAGAGAGATTGCAGAACGAATAAGGGGCATGTTGTATTGTGAGAGATGGAAAATATATCACAAGAAAGCACATACGGGCAGAAGGGATAGATATTCAATCTATCAAGACCTTGCAGATAAACTTGCAAAAAGCCTTGATTTTAGTTAAAATGTTTTTACAATAAAACTCTAAACTCCAAATGCTAGAACAAGCCCCCCTGCTTCAGGCATTATTACCAGTAATAATGTACAGCTTCTCGGGGGGCGTTTTTTATAAAAGTTTGTTTCTTACTTTACAAACAGTTTCGGCGGTATGTAAATCGAGAAATATATCATTTATGCTGGTGTATTTTTTGCAGTTATTAGATTTGATGACAATTTCTAATTTGTTATTGGTTATATTAATACCTTCAATGTGCCAATCCTCTTTGCTGACCTCCCAACCATTATTAATCCACCAATCATAATCTTCTTGAATGTAAAAAACTTTATCCCCAATTTTCATTTTAACAATCCCATGTTATTTTTAAGTTCACGATGATAACCATAAATAATACCGTCGACATCTTTAACATAAACATCCATGCCGTAAGGTAAAATTTCCAAAAGTTCGTTTAAATTTTTTTCAAATTTTATTTTCGAACATTTTTCAATCATTGTTAAAGGCGGTAAACCAGTTTCAACATATTGTCCGATATAAAAAGTATACATAACATCCTCCTATATAATAAGTTTTTGAGCTTCTTGAATGTACCAATCGTAATTGATATTATCCCATTTAAAAGTTTCAATATCGTTAACAACTGTGACTTTATATCCGGCCGCTAATCCTGTAACACGTTCCTCGTATTTTGATTTATTCTTTGTGCAAACTCTTTCATCCCATTCACCGCCTGTTTCAGCCATGACCCTATTATATTCCGTTTCAGTAATACCATTTCGACGTTTATAACAACCTACCGGACCGGCAGGGGGCATAACTTTTGATAAAAATTCCCCATCTGTACTGATATAAAATCTTGTATTTTTTTGGACATGTTTATTACCCCAAAACAGCTTAGAACCGCCGGTAGCTTTAACTGCGCAACAAAAGTCAAACGGATTGAAGCAACTGCGAATGTATGTTTCAATATCAACACCATCAACCATATTTGCAACAGCCGCCCGCGTGCTGACAACGTTTGAAAAGTTTTTATGCCATGCAGCGGGTTGTGATGATGCTATTGATTCGTGATAATCAAGAGCATCAGGTGTCCAATAGGTACCTTTGAGTTTACATTTTCCATCCGTACCGACGGCGATATAGTTATTAACATCGCGAATATACATTTTGGCATATCTAGCTTCTTCGAGGTCCAGATGTGTTAATTGTTCCCATCGTTTACAAATCTCTTGTGTCTGTTGATAATAATCTTTGTGAATGTAAAATGTAATACCATCTGTATTGGCTTGAATAACTTGCAATGTCGGAACATCTGTCAGCCATTCGAGCAACATTGACAACATTAATTGACCGTTGATAGTAATTGTCATGGTAAATTGCGGGTCATACATCACGCTGAATTTGGAGTTTGATTTACCATAAGCACCATTGAGAGCGAGTTTGATAGCGTTGGCTTCCGTGCATTTTTTACCTTTTTCTTTTTGCCATTTTTTACGTTCTTTTTTAAGGTCACCGTAAATGCTTGCGAATCTATCTCCCAAATGTTCGGGATGCAAGCCGTTTACAATAGCAATTGACGGATATAGACTTGATACGTCAACATCAACAATCCACCAATCGTCTGTAGCTTGTATGCGTTTCTTTTCAACAGAACCGTGAATACCACCAACTCCATAATGATATTCAACGCCGTTGACAGTCGCTGTAAGATTTTCAAACACACCTTTGGTTTTAATATTTGTACTTTCTTCGCCAGCTGCATTGATTTCTTCACTTCTCAATACCTGAGAACACATATAATCGTAGATATGCTTAAATTCAGGCTTTTTTAATTTTACATAAGAAAAAATAATATTTTTAAGTGGTATTTGCGTTCTTGGTGTTTGACGCATCTGTCGGTAACCTGTGGAGACATCATAACATACTTCATCACCAAGACGGGATATGATAGTTTGTTCGCCGATTTTTGTATCATTCCAGTTATAAACGTCGATACCAAATTGTGATTCAAGCCCTTGTCTAAATTCAACAGCGTGATGCGCATATTCAGCAAATCGCTTAGTTTCCTGTACGTCATGTATGTTATAAGGGATGAGTAAAGTTTCAATTTGTTCTTTGGTAAGCACAGTTCCATCTTTAATCGGCATGTCTTGAACAAATGGTGCACGCATATTTATTTGTAAAGCTTTTAATGAAGTAGATTTAGCTTTATTATCAAAATGGTGCATTTTAAACAAATCCACTTGAGGTGCAAAACGGTCAGATGCCCATATAATATGACCGAATTTACTCTCGGCGTTAATAATGTCCATGGCTTTTGTGTAAAGTTGCTGATAAGTTGCTGAAGGATTATTCCAAAGAAAATGGATTACCGGATAGTCAAAATTAATATTATTAAAACCTATCATAGGTGTTTGAGTTATTGAAAGTTCTTTAAAAAATGCTAAAAGTTGCTTACGGTCATCACGATATTCAGAAATTTCCCAAACTGAACGAACATTAGAATTTAACATTTCCATTGATAATGTAAAACAGTTCGGGAAAGTTTCAATATCGTAGACTATAGCGTTAGTAAAGTTAAGAGACATTTTACCACCACCCAAAAACACGTCCATAAATTGGTAAAATCACGGATTGTACAACTATCCAAGCTATAAAACCGTGGATAGTTGTGCAGTGACTGACAGCTTGAAGATAAGCGATGAAAAACCAGAAAATAGCGGTGTAAATAACAATCCCGTCCATTTTTAATCCTTTCTCTCTGCATTCGATGAATCGACATGATGATAACTGCCTTCAGTAGTTTTTTGCCATACTCGGATTTTATTTTTCTGATGTTTATTGTAAACTTGTTTATAAAAAACATCGTTATAATAAGTTATGTCATTTAACAACCCTAAACTGATAATTCTTCCTGTAATTGAATGCCAACGTGAGAGACCACAACAAACAATAAAAACATCGGCAAGTTCTTTTCCAGAATCTTCAACGGTTACAGCTTCTTTCCATTCCCTAAGCTCTTCTTCAAGTTTTAAAAGTTGCCCGTCAAGTGTAGCATCTGGAAAACAATTCAAATGCCATTCGGTGATTTCTACAGCTAATTCAATCCATTTTTCTTTGTTCATTTTCTAAACTTTCTAATATCTGTGGACGTACTTGAGATTTATAAATGCTATCGGCGTTTATAGCAATTTCATCACTTGTTAAAATTTTCAAATCCTCAAGCATTGCAATTAATGTCATAAGAATTACAAAATTTCGTAATCCCATATCTTTTAAATCACTAAAATCTTCTGATAACATAAACCCTCCGTTAATTTATTAAATAAGCAGACTTTGACCGGTCTGCCAGCGGTTATCAACATTAATACGGTATTCTATCATTAACCAACGTAGAAAACGGTTGACTTGATGCAGGCTGAGCAGTCGGCACACCTTGCGCATTGTTAACAAAATCATAAGCAGGGGCGGGCATAGGAGCCTGCGGCATTACAGGAGCCTGCGGCATTACAGGAGCCTGCGGCATTACAGGAGCCTGCGGCATTGGCATCTGTGCTGTGCCAGGTGCTGAACTGATAGGTGTTGCCGATGCTCCGACAGGTACAGCAGACACCTGACCGCCAAACAATTTCATCGGGTCGGCATTTACCGAACCTTTAATCGCCTGACCGTATCCAACAATTTCATAAGCGTTTGGATTCCAATAAATACCCCCGTCTTTTTCAGTATGTACGGTCAAATTGACGCTTGTAACAACATAATCGCCGGTTTTAACTTCCCCTGCTTCAACTTTACGGTAAGCTCCGTTTTCAAACTTGTAAGTCGAAGGACAGAAAGCCGATGTACGAATTTTGATGACATAACAACCTTTGTAACCGTCACGGGTATTGTACGGTACATTTGACCCTTGCGGACAAGCAGGGCTGTCACCGTTAATGATTTTCCAAGCAAATCTCGTCATTTCAAGCTGTTCAGGATTTACATTTGCGTATTGCGGATAGATTTTTGCAACTTCCTGAACAACATAAGGCCAAACATTCTGCATAAATTCAGCTTTAGGAATGGCAAGGTCGATACGATGTTCTTTGACAGGTTGACCGTTTTTATCCGTTTTAGGCTGTTTGGTATAAAAATCAATCGCCTGTTCAAATTTATTAGGATCGCCGCCGACAATACGACCAGCCGGCAATTTAAAGCATTCTAACGTCATTTCTTTTCTCCAAAATATTTTTCTGCAATTTTAGTTTCATCAACTGCAACAAGTTTCAAACCGTTATCCGGTCTATAAGTGCATTCGGCTATAAATTCCTTCGGAACACCGGCTTTTTTAGCCTGTGCAGGTGTCATAAGCTTTTCAACATGAACATCAATACCCGTCATTGCTTTAATAAATTCAGCATTAATATCTTTATTCCACGTTGTTTGTCCTAAACTCGGAGAGATTGAGTAACCTTTAACACTTTTACCTTCAGACAGTCTGTGTTTTGCCAAATCCTCATAAGCATCGCAAGATTGTCTTAAGACTTCCTGAGCGCGTTTAAGATTTGTCAGCATCCATGAGAGCCGTTCATTGCTAATTTCGCTGTCAAAAGCTAATTCAGCAACATCTATGGCATTCATAGCTGCTATTTGTGCCGCGGGGCATTGAGAGAGTGACTGACACTTATAACATTGTGCACCGCTGCAAACGGTTGAAGAGGGGTTGACAAGTGTTTGTGTTAACTTATCGTACAGCTGCATCAACTCGTTATAATTTATCTGCCACTCTCTTATACACCCTTGCGGATGATATGGTCGGGGTTGAAAAATCTTAAACACTATTAGATTCGGGTAATGATTTTCATGTTGTTTACACCATGCGATTGCGTGACTAATCAATGTCCAATTCATTTTTGGTTCAACAATCCGCCAACCATATTTCAAATCCGCAATGATTAAAACGTTGTTGTTATATTTAATGCAATCAGCACGTCCGCGAATTTCCCAACCGTTTCCAGAGTGAGAAGTATCTGTTTCAACTTCGGCAGAATCTGAACTGATAAATTTGAAATAATTCTGACAATTTTCAACCATTTCATCAGTTATAAACAAATTGTTCGAAGCCGATTGTCCGATTAATGTTTCAGGATTGATACCGCCTGCAACCTGTTCAGCAAGCCAGTGAACAGCCTTGCCTTCGTCAGTCAGTTCGGTTGAAGAATCAAAAGGTTGTATGTTACCTAAAGATTTATAACCGTTACAAGCCATAAAACGCGGGAGTTCTGTTGCAGTTAATGATAACATAAATCACAAACCTTTTTTAACCAATTCGTTAATTACATAACTAAGAGCCTGTGCATTACCTCTCAATTCAGCAGCTCCTTGATAAGAAGTCCCATAAGTAGCATTAACACCGGCAATCACATTTTGCATGAAATTAGCATCAAGCACTTTCATCTGTAAACCGTTACGTAACTGTTCGAACATTCTGTTGTAAAGAGCTTCCGGAGCTTCCGGAGCTTCCGGAGCTTCCGGAGCAACCGGAGCAACCGGAGCAACCGGAGCAACCGGAGCAACCGGAGCAACCGGAGCAAC
>OHTG01000208.1_pt1 | contig 50193 bp, 38 predicted proteins | sample 1578761 | NCBI WGS metagenome assembly OHTG01 (sample SAMEA3879536, study PRJEB24766) | human gut metagenome | biome: human-associated habitat; feature: feces | place: USA | collected 1985/1987
CCTCTTCCCATTCCGAACAGAGAAGTTAAGCCTTGTCACGCCGATGGTACTGCGTAACAGTGGGAGAGTAGGTAGCCGCCGTTTTTGATGAAAGCCTCCGAGTCAGTCAAATGATTCGGAGGCTTTTTTGTTTATATAATCTTTAAAAATGAAAAACTATGTTGGCATATACCTATATTAAACAGGGTAAATTTGAACTTATAGAGAAGCCGAAACCTGAGTTGAAAGATACTCGTGACGCTATTGTACGTGTTACCCTTAGCAGTATTTGTACCAGTGATTTGCATATAAAACATGGAGGTGTTCCACGTGCGGTTCCTGGTGTCACAATAGGACATGAAATGGTGGGTGTTGTAGAACAAACGGGGGCTGATGTCACTTTGGTGAAGCCGGGTGATAGGGTTGTCGTTAATGTAGAAACTTTTTGCGGTAAATGTTTTTTCTGTCAACATGGTTATGTGAACAATTGTATTGATCCGAATGGAGGTTGGGCATTAGGGTGTCGCATTGATGGTGGTCAGACAGAATACGTACGTGTACCTTATGCTGATCAGGGGCTGAGTCTTATACCTGAGACGGTAACTGACGAGCAAGCTTTATTTGTGGGAGATATCCTTGCTACCGGATTTTGGGCAGCTCGTATTTCAGAGATTACCGAAGAGGATACGGTTCTTATTATTGGTGCGGGACCTACGGGAATTTGTACATTGCTTTCTGTGATGTTAAAGAATCCGCAATGTATTATAGTCTGTGAGAAAGCAGAAGAAAGGGTTCATTTTGTCCGTGAGCATTATCCACAGGTAGAGGTTGTTACTCCCGAAAAATGTAAGGATTTTGTGCTCCAAAAGAGTGCTCATGGCGGTGCTGATGTAGTGTTGGAAGTCGCTGGGGGAGAAGAAACTTTCCGACTGGCATGGGAGTGTGCTCGTCCTAATGCTATTGTTACTATTGTGGCTCTCTATGACCGTCCTCAAATTTTACCTTTGCCGGATATGTATGGCAAGAATCTGATTTTTAAGACCGGAGGTGTAGATGGTTGTGATTGTGTTACGATTCTGCATTTAATAGAAGAGGGAAAAATAGATACTACTCCCCTTATTACACATCGTTTCCCGTTAGATCGGATAGAAGAGGCGTATCGTCTTTTTGAAAATAAGGAAGATGGAGTAATAAAAGTTGCTGTAACGGAAAAAGCTGCTGTAACGGAGAGCGTAAACCAAAAATAAAAATATAGTGAATTTAAAAATATAGAAATATATGCCTGTTATCGAAATATCTTCTTTGGAACATCCCGGTGTAGAGATTTTTTGCACACTTACAGAAGCTCAGCTGCGTCGACAAACGGAATCTGGTAAAGGTTTGTTTATAGCTGAAAGCCCCAATGTTATCAGTAGAGCTCTGGATGCCGGGTATGAACCTATTGCACTTTTGTGTGAGCGAAAACATATTACAGGTGATGCAGCCAAGGTTATCGAGCGTTGTGGTGATGTGCCCGTCTATACGGGTGATCGGGAACTATTGGCGACATTGACGGGATATGTTTTGACACGTGGTGTGTTATGTGCTATGTATCGGCCTGTATTCCGGAGTGTGGAAGAGGTTTGCCGGAATGCCCGACGCATTGTTGTTATTGACGGTGTAGTAGATAGTACCAATGTAGGAGCTATTTTCCGTTCAGCGGCAGCTCTTGGGATCGATGCTGTATTGTTGACTCGCAATTCTTGTGATCCATTGAATCGTCGCGCGGTAAGAGTGTCTATGGGGTCTGTCTTTTTGATACCTTGGGCATGGATGGATGGTACGATTCGTGATTTGAGATGGTTGGGATTCAGGACTGCTGCCATGGCACTGACGGAAAATTCTATTTCTATAGATCACCCTTCTCTGGCAGCCGAACCTAGGCTGGCTATTGTGATGGGTACTGAAGGAGAGGGGCTTTCTCAAGAAACAATTGTCGAAGCAGATTATGTGGTCCGCATCCCTATGGCGCATGGAGTGGATTCACTTAATGTGGCGGCAGCTGCTGCCGTAGCTTTTTGGCAACTTCGAGCTCCCGAAACAACCGAAAACTGATTAGTAATACAAATTATCAGATATCCATGTTGTTAAATTGCCATATATAGAAAATTATTACTATATTGCAATTTAAATATTACATTGAATAACATATAAAAAAGGAATATACTATGTTTGATGTAAATAAAGCTATATATGCATGTGATGATGTGATTTGTAGAAATATTGAATCTTTTACTACTGAGCAAAGAGGTTTATTGTCACAAAACATATTATCTCAATTACGTAATTTTGTAGAGAATATTTTTGTGAAAGTCTACATTTCTTTGGGTGGAGAACCTCAAAGGAAGGACTATGATACCATTCGGGTTGCTTGTAGTTATGTAAAAGCGCTGCAGGGAGAATATCGTTTTTTAAGTCAATTTCATAAGCTGTTGCAAATCTCAGTTTCTCATTATACGTTAGATCCTGATAGCTCCGAAAGATTGATGTTGAAGTATTATGAATATCTGTTGCGTATCCGAATTCTAATGAAAGAGAAATTCGGTATGAAGCTTTTGGCGAATTTGAGTCAGTTTCCTTTGAATACAGATAAAACATTTACTTTATATTATAAAGCTATTGCACAAGCTATAGAGCATAGGGCGGCATTATCCACTAATGTTCATCATGGTAGGTTTTATATAGAAAAGATACGAACAATTATAGTGGAAAATAAAATTTATTATGAGGTAACATTTATTCCTGCTCATGATAAATCAAGTAAATTTGATAGAATAATTGCTTTTACTCATTTGGAGTTGTCAGATTATTATGCCGTAGAGCTTCATTGGATTGAAACTTCTATCAAAGTACTGACAAGGAATATGCCTATTATCATAATTGTTGATTGGCAAGTGTCTATTAGATATTGTGAGATAAAGAATTTTTCAAAGATATTCGGTTATGATATCAATTGTCAGGAAATAAAAGAATATGTTAATCTCATGAACTATCTGACGGTTACACGTATGAATATAGTGGAGTTGTTAGACTTGTCTGATACGTATTATGAACATTTTGAAGGTATTTTGCAAAGAGAAGCTCGACGTTTGTGGATAAGTGAGCTTTTAAGACGATGCAGAAATATTATTCAGAATCAATCTCAGGGAGTTAATGTGATTAGATACTTGCTTTACAGGTTGAATAATAAAATTATAAAGAATCAGTTGTATAAAATTCCTTGTTCATTATTGTCTAATCTGTATTTAAAGGTTCAATGTGTTCCATTTAACAATATCCCATTTAATTTTTCTTTGGTAAATCATAATCCGCCCATTGCAGATTTATTGGATTGCATAGATTCTTCAGAACGGACTCACGAATTATTTGCAAGACTGATTAAAAACAATACGGAGCAAAGAGGGATTCTTTATACTTCGAAGGCTGATATAGTAGGTTTTAAAAATCCGGAAGAATTGGCGGAAAAGTACAATAATGTGTTATATCACAGGCATCAGTACGCGCGAATAGAGATATTTAAGAATCATTTTTATATCAAAGAATATGACGAAAATGTTTATGAAATTATTTATAAATTGAAAAAATACGCTGAGTCTGGTATTAAGAACTATACACATTCAGTAGATCTGTGGATGAAAAATTCAGGGTTGATTATCGATTGTGATGAGAAAAAAAATGCTTTGAGGAATTTATTTAAAAACTCAAAAGTTGCTTTTATATATGGGGCGGCAGGTACAGGTAAGTCTACGATGATAAACTATATATCTTCCTTATTTAAAGATAAACAAAAAATATTCTTGGCCAATACCAATCCGGCTGTTGAGAACCTGCGTCGGAAGGTTACTGCTGAACATGCTGAATTTGTGACAATTACAAAATTTCTTTCAAAGGATGTTTCAAATGATTGCGATATTTTATGTTTGGATGAATGTAGTACAATAAGTAATCGGGACATGGTTCGCGTATTACAACGAGCTCAATGTAAGTTATTAGTATTGGTAGGGGATATATATCAGATTGAATCTATTTTATTCGGAAATTGGTTTAATATTGCATATAAAGTGATGCCCAAGGATTCTGTGGCAGAGTTAACCCGTCCACATCGTACTACTGTTCAAGGATTGATAGAAGTATGGAATAAGGTGCGCGAGATTACCGAAGACAGGCTGGAGTTTATCACAAGGAATGGTCTGTCATCTACATTGGATGAATCTATCTTTTCAAGAACGGAAGAAGATGAAATTGTGCTTTGTCTGAATTATGATGGTATTTATGGTATAAATAATATTAATAAATTTCTACAGAGCAATAATGTTAATCCTTCCATCAACTGGGGAGTACTGTCCTATAAAGTGGGAGATCCTGTATTGTTCAATGAATCAAATCGGTTTGCTCCTTTAGTTTACAATAATTTGAAGGGTAAGATTTTGCAGATTGAAGAGGAAGAAGACTGTATTTATTTTACTATAGAGGTTTATACTGTTCTGAATGAATTGGATGTAATTGGTTTTGATTTGGAGCTGAAAGAATCCGTAACTGATGAGACATCAGTAATTCGATTTAAAGTCGGTCGGGGTGGAGATGGGAATGACGATAATGATAATGTGGAAAATGTGGTGCCCTTTCAGGTGGCATACGCCATTTCTATTCATAAGGCTCAAGGTTTGGAGTATGAGTCTGTGAAGGTGGTGATTACAAGTGAAATAGAGGAAATGGTCAGCCATAATATATTCTATACAGCCATAACACGGGCGAAGAGCAAATTGAAGATTTATTGGAGTCCGGAAACGGAAAAACGCATATTGGAGAATATGAAGGTACAGTTTAATGATAAGGATTATCAACTGTTTAAAGCCAAATATAAAGAAGCTTTGCTGAAATCTTAACTTATGCCATCCGGCAAATTGTATGTGAAATACAGGAGTGTGTTAAAATAAAAATGACCTATCTTTTTATTTTAACACACTCTCTTGTTCTTTCTAAAAGCTATCGAAAGACAGTGGTACAATCAATGCAACCTATACTATTTCCTGAATTATCGATACTACAGATAAAAAAGTATAGTTTTCTGTATTCGCTATCATGTCGTTTTAGCTTGCCGGCTGCAAGACCCCTTCATATGGCTATTTGATTATTTGTCTAGCCCAATCTTCGGCTTGTTTTATATTGTCATTACACAATCTGCCCTCTTTCCATTTGATTTTGGGATAGAGCTTCTTGAGCAATGTTACACTGTTAGCTATTGAACTGCTACCGGAAGTAGCGAACGGGATGATGGCTTTTCCGGAAAAGTCGTACTTCTCAAGGAAGGTATTGATTGGGCGTGGACATACATTCCACCATATCGGATAGCCGAGAAATATCACATCATAATTTTTCAGGTTAAGCGCTTCTCCACCCAATGCAGGGCGTGAATTTTCATCACTCATTTCTATAGAACTACGGCTGGTTTTATTATTCCAGTCAAGGTCTGCAGAAGTGTAAGCCGTAGCCGGGGTAATCCGGTAAAGTTTGCCGTTGACTGTTTTGGCAATCGCATTGGCAACTTTTTCCGTAGTTCCGGTACAGGAGAAATAGGCTACGAGGATTTTCTTTTCGGATTGTCTGCTTGCATTCATTGTCTGTTCTTGTGCTTTCGATGAGCAACTGAAGGTAAGTAAGCTCATAATAATCAATATAATCTTTTTCATTTTACTTTGATTTTGAATGTTTCTTATTTTTATCACAACAGGGCAATTCCATATATTAGGGGAAGAAATAGGACAGATTCTTGAGGATTTCACATATCAATCAAACACCTGTCCCCTGATGTTGTCTCCTCCGGTTTTCAATTCCCGCATGCGTTTTTGAGCTTCCTACATCGTTGCATTAGTCGGACCAAGCGTTTTCGTCCTTTCGGTTATGCCTGTCTGTCCGTCGGATTACTACAGTCTTCGGCAGCGGACTGTATAGTCCGTTGCAGTGGACCGTACAGTCTGTTACAATGGACCGTACAGTCCATTGCCGCAGACTGTAATAATCTTCCGTTCAAAAGACCTTGGCCGACCCGGGGAAACGGCTTATTCTTCCCTTTGTTTGTGATATGATATTTAAATCCCCAAGAATAATAAGCGACCCAATAGAAGCCAAGGAGCGTCAATCTTTGTAACACATTAAAGAGAATAAAACAGAGGTAGCAGAGGTCATTACTTATCCTGTTCAAGTTTATTATACTCTTCATCCGTCACCGCTTCAAGCCATTCGTTGGAAGTTTTTTCTCCGGGAACCTCGAAAGCTAAATGAGCAAACCAACTGTCGGTTGCTGCTCCGTGCCAATGTTTCACGTTGGCAGGGATATGAATGATTGTCCCGGGCAGAATTTCTACAGCGTTTTTGCCTTCTTCTTGATACCAACCGCGTCCGGCTATGCCGATAAGTATCTGTCCGCCGCCTTTCGTGGCTTTGTGGATATGCCAGTTGTTACGACAACGAGGTTCGAAGGTGACGTTGGAAATATGCATTTGATTGCGTGAAATGGGAGAGAGATAGCTGTTCCCGATAAAATATTTTTCGTATGCCGTATTCGGTTCGCCGATGGGAAAAATCATTTCACGCTGAAAAATGGTTTTGGCATCTTCGCCGGTCGTATCTTCTGCCCATACGTCTTTAGCTAAATTGAACGCTGCCCACGCTTTAGGCCAGCCGGCATAAAAGCCTATATGAGTGATGGTTTCGGCTATTTCGGTGCGAGTAATGCCGTTCTTTTTTGCCGACTGAAGATGGAACACGAGTGAATTATCTGTAATGCCCTGACTGATAAGAGAGGTAATGGTTACTAAACTGCGATCACGCAAACCAAGCTTGTCAGTGCGGTTCCATATTTCACCGAAGAGGACATCGTCATTGAGTTCTGCAAATTTGGAGGCGAACTCTCCCAATTGGGTACGTCCTGCCGTTTGTATTATCTTTTCCTGTGCCATAATATTGAGTGTTAAAATACTGAATACAGAAATTAAAAGAATTTTGTTCATACTCGTTTTAAGAGTAAAAACACTTAAAATTGTTTTTACCATGATTTGTTTTTTATTTATCTATTTGACTTTCGGCAAATGAATCTGTCCGATATCCATCGTATTCCTCTACTTTCCACGCCGAGGCACAGACTGTCTCAACTTCGAGAAATTGGCTAAGTGTACTAGACTCATTCATTTTCTGATTGCAAATTTACTGCGATTAAATAAGCCGGCTTGTATATGAATTACGGATATTCATACCCGAATCCTCGATTTTGCAATAAAGTCGTATGTAATTCAATTCAAATGAATTACTTTTGCTCAAAAGAAATCAAAGAAAGGGTTATGGAAAAAGTTATAAAACTTGATGAGGTAGATAAGTACAACAAACTTTTCGGGCTCGAAACACGGCATCCTCTGGTGAGTGTCGTTGATTTGTCGAAGGCAACGCATTGGCCGGAACATTTCAAGGTTAATTATGGGGTATATGCTCTTTATCTGAAGGATACCTATTGTGGAAACATCATGTACGGACGTCAGAGTTACGATTATCAGGAAGGTACGATAGTCAGTTTTGCTCCCGGTCAGGTAGCAGAGATCGAGATGCAGAAAAATGTCCGTCCGAAAGCTCACGGTATTCTGTTTCATCCCGACCTGATAAGGGGAACGGTACTTGGCGGGGAGATTAAGAACTATTCTTTTTTTTCTTATGAAATTCGTGAGGCTTTACATCTTTCAGAAGAGGAGCGTAGCACAGTCATGGATTGTTTTCATAAAATCGAGGCGGAACTGAAGCATGGCATAGACAGGCATAGCCGTCGGTTGATTTGCGCCAATATAGGTTTGTTACTCGATTACTGTATGCGTTTCTATGAGCGTCAGTTTGTAACACGTGAAGAGGTGAATAAAGATGTTATAGTTCGTTTCGAACGCTTGCTGGATGAGTATTTCGACAGTGATGCCCCATTGCAGGAAGGTTTGCCGACTGTTAAATATTTTGCTGATAAAGTGTTTTTGTCTGCAAATTATTTTGGAGATATGATAAAGAAACAGACCGGACAGACCGCTTCGGAATATATCCAAAAGAAATTGATTGAGCGGGCTAAAGAGACTCTGCTTGGTACGGACAAAACAACAAGTGAGATTGCTTACGAATTAGGGTTTCAATATCCGCAACATTTAAGCCGGATGTTTAAACGGATGACGGGGTGTACCCCTAATGAGTTCCGTTCTTTGAATTAGTTTTTACTATAAAGAATTAGTTGAAAAAAGAGCTTGGCCTTTTCATTTTTATATATAAGAATTTGTTGATTATCAACAATATAAGTAACTTTTTAATATAATGATATATAAATGTGGCTCATATGGTAGATTTCTATGAATACTCCACGCCTGAGCTTGTAAGGTTATTGGGTAACAGATTTAAAGAATATAGAATTCGTTGCAATCTTACTCAGAAAGATGTTTCTGAGCAATCCGGTATCGGACTTACAACCATCCACAAATTCGAGAATGGTACAGCAGGCAATATTTTGTTGTCAACATTTATTGTGTTGTTGAAAGTGGTCGGGCAGATTTCCGGATTAGAGGAATTTGATTACTATCCGATCAAATTGGGTAATTCGCCATACAGCTCGGCAGAATTGGAGATGTCTTACTATGAACTTGCTACAATGGCAGGGATAAATATGATGCCTTTCAGTAGTAATTCTTATAACACTTGAACTATGAATACCTTTAAATCTATTGATGAGCTTTTGCGTGTACTTGAAAGAGAGAAACTTCTGCTGAAACAGATGTTTCAAAAAAGACCTTCAGCTTCCCTGAAATATGATTATGCACTCGAACTCACGGAATATAAAGAGGAAAGAATTAAATATCTCATTGACTACGGAATGATAAGAGATAGCGGAAATTTCCTTGAAATGGAGGATGTATATCTTAAATTCTTCGAGGATGTTTTACAAGTCAATGAGAACATAAATGTTTCGTTTGTGGATGATTATCTGAGGTGTCTGAATGAAAATATAGATTATTACCTTAAAGAAGATAATGAACAGCGGAAATATAATTATCACAAAGAGGTAAGGCGGTGTTTGAAAAATATCGCAATGATAACGGTGCGTAATGTGATAGACTTGAAGCGCAACATTGATAATACTTACAAGAACGAACCAAACTATCGTGTAAAGCTTTCAAAACTGAAGAATCTTGATGAAAAACGCAAGAACATCGCGCTTCTCATCAACAGGAGTGAAGATATAATAGATAACACTCAGCCTGTGTTTTTCAGAGTTGCCATGGACACTCAGATGCGTATAGTGGTGAATGACGTGAAACTTCAGCTTAATGATTCTTATCATAATCTTATAGAGATAGAAAAACAGATTATTCATTACCTGAATCTTATAGCTTATCAGAACAGGATATTCGAGAAAGTTCGACGTTTGAAATACTTTCGTGATCAGTTCCTTCTGGAAGAAAAAACTGATATACGTCAGGTTGTCAGTATGAGAAATCCTGTATGGATGGAGCCTCAGGCAAATTACAGGATAAAGTTGTCGGTAGATAACCTGCGTACTTCTGCTGTGGCATTGGAAATAATAAGAAAAATCATATCAAAAAGGAAGAACCGGGCTAAAGGTCCTAAGAATATGGCCGATGCTATACCGCAGGAATATATGAAAACAGAAGGTGAAGTTCTTGACCAGATAAATTTACAGGAAATTTATAATGCTTTCTCGGCATCAAGCAGTCATCTGTTTAAGTTTGTAATGAGCTACAATTATCATAAGCAACTGAGCACAGACGACAGAATCTTGTTTTTCTGCCAGATAGCATCGCAGTATGCCGAAGGACTGAATTTCACCGACAAGTATGAAACAAGTTATGACGTGGAATATCCTTTGATATATTCCAAATAACTCTAGATAATTTCCGATAATTACATAATCAGAATAAGCATGAAATATACAGAAGAAATATTCAATATATTGAGTAAGGGCGGATTTATTTCTGCAAATAGCGTTTCTCCTGCAATAAAACGATACTATGATGCCATAGAAGAGGATTTGACCGACTATTACGAATATTATAAAGGTATTGGTTTTTATCTCGAAGGTGGTGACGGATATTATATGTTTACCCGTCAGGAGGCGAAAGTCGACCTCGAACGCAAACTTGAAGCAGTTATGAAGTGGATAGACTACCTTAGTTTCCTTAAAACGTATGATGCTACATTCGGTCCCGGATTTAAGTTCCGTCCGGCAGACATTGAAGTTCAGATAAGTTGCCAGATGGAACTGAAGGATAAGGCTTCCAAACTGTTTCAGGATAAGAAGAAATATAATGAGGTTGTGGAGAAACTTGTTTCTGAACTTGAAAAGGCAGGAATGATAGAACTTGAGAATGAACATGATAACACTTATAAAGTATTAACGGCATTTCACTATATGGAGGATTTGGTGGACTGCATAACAATATCGGAGGAAATGAACGATGAGATATCTCAATAAGATAATATTTCTGAACAGCGCACATGTACCGTATGCTGAAGTGAAGCTGGACGGCAATGTACATTTTATTGGTACTCAGGGAGTAGGTAAAAGTACCCTTCTGCGGGCTGTCTTGTTTTTCTATAATGCAGACAAACTCAGATTGGGTATACCGAAAGAAAAGAAAAATTTTGATTCTTTCTATCTTCCGTTTGCCAACTCATATATAGTTTATGAAGTAATGCGCGAAAACGGTGCTTATACCATAGTTGTAACAAAGTCGATGGGCAGGGCTGCTTTCCGCTTTATTGATGCTCCATATAGTAAGGAGTGGTTTGTTGACGGCAAAAACGAGGTCTCGGCCGACTGGAGTGTGATTCGTACAAGAGTGTCGGAATCGGGTGCAAATGTGTCGTCGCTGGTTACAGGCTATGATATGTTTCGTGATATAATATTCGGCAACAACAGAAAGCCGGATTTGCTTCAGTTCCGTAAGTATGCAATTGTAGAGAGTTCGCGATATCAGAATATACCGCGTACAATTCAGAATGTATTCCTTAACTCAAAGCTTGATGCCGATTTTATCAAGGATACCATCATACAGTCAATGGATGATAATGAGTTTGTTGTCGACCTGAGTTATTATCGGAATCAGATAGAGACTTTCGAACAGGAATATTCCGATGTAATGTTGTGGATAAAGCAGGATAAGAATGGTGTGGTACCTGTCAGAAAACAGGCCGATACAGTAATAAAAGGTTATAGAATGCTTTTGTTTGCTGAAAAGCAGATTAAAAACGGAAGACAGCAGCTCAACTACTCTGAAAGGGTGGCACGTCTGAAATTTCCCGAATTGGAGGAACTGCTTCTGCAACTTAAAGAGGAAGCCGAACGATTTACACGTTTACTTGGGGAAGAAAAATACAAGTTTGACAGTGAGCGCGACAAACTTGTAAAGTTAAGCGGCATTATAGAATCTGACCTTAAGAAGATAAGGGAAAAGCGTAAATATTATGAACAGGAACACATTGATGAGGTTATATCAAGAGTAAATAGGGAACCGGCACTGAAATACGAACTGGAGTCTCTGAATAAGGTATATAATGAACTCACGAGTACATACCGGGATGTAATAAGCAAATACTCTTTGATGGAACAGGGCATTGATGCCGATCTTGCAAGATTTGAGAATGAAATCAACAAAAGGGTATTATGCCTTAAAGATGAACTTGGTAAAAGGATTTCAGAATTGACAAAGAAAAGCAACAGTCAGACTGAAGAAATACGCTCTGTTTATGAAGAGAAACTTAAAACACTAGCCGACAGCAAGGAGCAGTTACTGGAAGAAATATCCAACCTGAAACAACAGAAAACAAGGGTTGAGTGTACTGTTCATTTCAAGGAGGAGATAGGTGACTGTGAGGAACGGTTGAGAAACATATTTTCCGAAGAAAAGGATACCGCTGTGAAAGTCGACCGTCTGAAGTTGGAGTGCGACCGCCTTAGACAGAAGTCGGATGCGGAAACTATGGTAGTTGAAAAAGAGTATGATGCGAAAATAGATGAGATTTTACGCTGCAGAAAACAGGTGGACACAGAAATAGAATCGTTGAATGTCTTGATAAACAACAGCAAAGGCTCTTTTTGCGAGTGGCTCGACAAGAACAGGTCAGGATGGCAGGAAAGTATAGGTAAGATTGCCGATGAAAAATTTATACTCTATAATCAGAATCTTTCTCCTGAACTCTCAACCGATGGGGAAAGCTCTTTCTATGGCGTAAAAATTAATTTAGCTGAAGTGCAGCGTGAGTTACGCTCACCGGAACAGCTTAAAGCTGAATTTAAGGCCAAATCTTCCGAAAGAGATGAATATACGAGAAAAATAAGCCTTCTGAATGAAGAAAAAACAAAGCGTACTGAAGAGATAAAGAATAAGTACAGAAAACAGATTTCAGCCATATCGGGCGAAAGGCATCTTCTTGAAATCCAGTTACAGCAATATCCTCTTCAGATAAAGAATATTAAGGCAGAACAGGCTTCATGGGAACGCAAAGAATCGGAGTGGAAAAGAAACAGGATTGAGGAGATAGAAACATTTATTGGAGGCAAGGAAAAGGAAAGACAAAAATGTTGTAACAATGAAGAACTTCTGAAACTGGAAAGGGAAAAGCGGATTCTTCAGATTTCTGACGAGCAGAGAAAGGCGGAAAAGAAAGAACGCAGTGCTGTTGATGTTGAGATACAGGCAGTACACAAGGAACTGTCCGACCGGCGTATGGATATGGATAACAGAAAAAAAGAACTTCACAAGTTGCAGAATGAGGAGTTAAACGGTAAGGGAGCTGATACATCGGTTATAAATTCCTATAAATCAAAAATTGATGCTATAAAGTCTGAGTTGGATTATATATCGCAAAAACAGTCGTTTGTGTGGAATTATGAAAAAGATAAGAGAGAACTGTTTGATCGTGAGCCGGAGTTGCGCGACAACAAGAAGAACAATGAGATGCATTTAGATGAGCTTGAAGAAAAATACGCATTGCGGAAAAACAAGCTCACCGGTCAGTATGAAACTGTAAAAAACAGTATAAAGGAAAAGACAGCCGAACGTGATGCCATAAAGAACGATTTTTCCGTTCTTGAGAATTTCCGCAAAGATGAAGGCTTCTGTCCGCCGGAGTCGTACACTCCCGAAGAACTTCCTACCAATAAACCTTGCGGTAAGATAGTGGAAGAGCTGAAAAGTCTGATTGTTTCTCTTGGCAAGGATACTGAGAATTTCAAGAAATCGATCAATCTGTTTAACAGTAATTTTACTGCAAGAAATACTTTCAGTTTCCCTCAGTCATTGTCGTGTGATTCCGATTACATGGATTTTGCATCCAATTTATGTGAGTTTGTGGAAAACAATAAAATTACCGAATACCAGAACCGCATAAGTGAAAGGTACGTAAACATAATAAGACGCATATCAAAGGAAACAGGAGAACTTACCCAAAGCGAAAGTCTTATTAATAAGACCATTAAAGATATTAATGACGATTTTGTCAAACGTAATTTCGCAGGAGTTATCCGCAGTATCGAACTCAGGCCTTTGCCGAGTAACGACAAGCTTATGCAGCTTCTTATAGAAATAAAGAATTTCAATGATGAGAACACCTTCAACATGGGTGGAATGGACTTATTCTCACAGGATTCGCGCGAGAACGTGAATCTCAGGGCTGTAAAATATCTTAATGCTTTCAGCAAACTGCTAAAAGATGAGCCTTCCAGAAAGAGTCTTGTCGTTTCTGATACCTTTAATCTGCAGTTCCGCATTATCGAAAATGATAACGACACAGGCTGGGTAGAGAAAATAGCGAATGTAGGTTCCGATGGTACCGACATACTGGTTAAGGCTATGGTGAACATCATGCTTATCAATGTTTTCAAGGAAAAAGTCTCAAGGAAATTCGGAGATTTCAAGGTGCATTGTATGATGGATGAAATCGGTAAGTTGCATCCTAATAATGTGAAAGGCATACTTGAATTTGCCAATTGCCGCAACATATTACTTATCAACAGTTCGCCTACCACTTATAATGTTGAGGATTATAAATATACTTATCTGTTAAGCAAAGATGCGAAAAGCAATACAAGGGTAGTGTCATTGCTCACACGAAAATAAAAATGTCTTGTAATAATATGGATATAAACAAAAAACGATTTACAATATCTATTGCAAAAAAGTTGCTTTATATGCTTGAAGGAAGAACTCTTCCTTCAAGCTCACTTCCGCGATGGATAGTTGATGAATTTAGGATAGAGGGTCTTATAACCGGAATAACCAGTGGCAGCAGAATTTCCTATCGCCTTACGGATTCTGTGGCATTCAGCAGATATATTTCAGATAATTATACATCCGGCACTTCTCTCGAAAGATGGATTGAAATCTTTTCTGGCGATAACAAAGACTTGCAGCGCAGTACGCTTGTGCAGGAAACCGGCGACTCCAAAACTGTAAAGCTTCGAACTTTCAGGGGTTTTCTTGTCAACTGTTACGAACCTATTCATGCAAGAATAAGGAATAGTGAGTTTGTTATATCCCCTCCGGAAGGAAGTGCTGTTTTCATACAAAACCCCGATGAATTTTATATACCGTCAGACGTGATAGTGGTGGGAGTGGAAAATGGTGAAAACTTCTGTCGTATACGGAGTCAGAAATATCTGTTTGGAGATAATAAAGTTTTGTTTGTCTCCAGATACCCTCAGTCGGCGGATTTAAGGGAATGGCTTATCAAAATTCCTAATAGATATATACATTTCGGAGATTTTGATCTGGCAGGTATATGTATATATCAGTCAGAGTTTTATAAATTTTTGGGCGACAGAGCAGGTTTCCTTATTCCTGAAGATATAGAAGAGAGGTTGAAATCTGGAAATGCGGGACTGTATGATACTCAATATCTTAGATATAAAAATCTGAATATTATAGATTCACGTTTGAATGGGTTGGTTGAAATGATTCATCACTATGGTAGGGTGTATGAACAGGAAGGATACATTGAAAATTGTGCATACTAAAGAAATTGTAAATCAATTTGATTTCTAATAATTCTCTATATATTCCGCATCAATGATGCTGATTTTGTTCTGACTATGTTTTGATCACATATCAACCCGGATGATGAGTATTTTGTGTGGAAAGGTATGAACGACTTCCGTCAGATTAAGTTTGACGGGAAGCTGTTGCAGGTGGAGGAGTTCAACCGGATGTACGAGGCCTCTTGACTTTATCTGCAAAAAAATCGAGAAAAGTATAGCAAACCATATCGTGGTGGTTACCTATCATTTGCCTACCAGGTGGAAGTTGCGTACCATTAGGGCGATAGGACTGATGCCTGTATATATGGATACTTGCATACCAATATTGACGTGGAAATAGGAGTAACCGGGATAAATTCTGACCAAATAGGATATATTTTTGCAAATGATCACCTGATGAATTGATTCCCAATACCTAAAAGAGTGTTTCCCTGCGAATTACACTCTTTTTCTGGTTGTATTTAGAGCCTTATAACTAACCATAACTTACTATGACTAACCAAACATAAAACCTTGATTTTCAATACTCTTTGATTTTTAACACTTTCTGAGTGCTTTTTGGCAGTTCCCGATTTTCCACATATTTTTGCAGCATATTTCTACCGTGGAGAATTTGCGGAGCTTTTATTTTGTCATATCGTAAACGTAGTTGACAAGGGTTTACGAGTGGTTACAATGGAGGACAGATTTGAAGCTGATAGGCAAAAAGCGTTATATCGTGGACTGGGTTGACAAAGGTTGTCAATAGTTCACTTCCGTTTACTCCATCGGTGGAATACTCAAAGTATGTAGAACATAGCAATATCAAAGAGTATGAGACCGACAAGAAAATGTGAATTTTGTGGCAAGACATTCATGTCAAGGAGCGGTATGCAGAAATACTGTTCCGAGGAATGTCAGGCAGAGGCAAAACGTCTTAGGAAGAAAAGACAGCAGGACTTGATTAACGGTATTGAGCCTATCATGGAACTGCAACATCAGGAGTATCTTACCTTCTCAAAGGCAGCTGTGCTGATGGGATGCACCCGACAGTATATCTACAAACTTGTGGCTAACGGCAAGTTGAAGGCATCAAGATTAAGCAGCAGAATGGCATTCGTTAGAAAGGCTGATATAGAGAAGATGTTTGAGGGTAATCCCTACAAGCGTGTGGTTCCTGCCAGCAAGAGCAAGCTCAGTAAAAAGGCGAAAACAGAAAAGCCAACACAAAACCAGGAACCAATAAAAGGGAAAGAGGAGAATGAGGTACTTGACTATTATTCGGGCGAGGAAGTGATGTCCATTTATAAGGTCAAGAAGTCTTGGCTCTACACATCCGCCAAGCGCAACCAGATACCGATGTGCCGTATCGCTGGCAAGAACTATTACAGCAAACGACATATTGATGAATTCTTCGGTACTGCCGTTGACCTCAACAGCATCACGGAATGGGTAACGGCTGATGATGTAGAGGATGCTTTCAGCATGAGCAAGTCGGCACTCAGGGCATACACCTACCGCCATAAGATACCGACCAAACGTGAGTATGGTCGCACCTATTATTCCAAGGAGCATCTTGAAGAACTGCGTAGGACTGACCTTATGAGCGATGACAGCTATTATACCACAGAGCAAGTACAGCAGATATATGGTCTGACAAGTGCCAATATCTGCCATATCGTGAGAGTTCACCATATCAGCAAGGTAAAAGTGGGTGTAAAAAATCTGCTTTTGAAGACGGATGTGGAGCGAGCAATGGCAGAAAGGGCAGCAAAAGGACTGTGATTTCAAGTGATTTCATCATTATCCATCAATGACTGCAAATAATTGGAGTCACGGAAGCATCATTCAGTTATTTTGCAGCCGTGAAGAGACACTTCACCATGAATATTCATCAATAAATCAATACAACTATGAGTAATATCTGCAAGACCGTATCATTGCGTACACGCAAAATCAAGGACGGACGCATGCTGTCCTATTATCTTGACTATTATCCAGGCTATCGTGACGAGAGCACGATGAAAGTCATTCGCCATGAGTCGCTTGGCATCTACATATATGCCAAGCCGAAGAACCCGACGGAACAGAAGTACAACCTCAATCTTACGGCAAGAGCCGAGGCGATACGCTGCCGTCGCTTCGAGGCTATCGTCAACGAGCGTTACGACTTCTTCGACAAGGAGAAAATGAAGGGAGATTTCCTTGCCTACTTCAAGAGACTGGCAGACAAGAAGAACTCCAAGTGGCAGCACGTCTATATGCACTTTCGTACCTTCACGCAAGGTAAGTGTACCTTCGGGGAGATAAACGTGGACTTGTGCAACAGATTTCGTGAGTATCTGCTGACAGCACCACAGGGACTGCATAAGAACAGAAAGCTACATATCAACTCAGCAGCCAACTACTGGTCAACTTTCCGTGCTTCAATCCACACAGCCTATCGTGACCGCAAGATAAAGGAGAACCCGAACGGTTTCTTGGAGCGTATCGAGACAATCCCGACTGACAAGGAGCATCTTTCACAGGACGAGGTTATCCGCTTGGCATCCACACCATGCTCTGCTCCTGCCTTGAAGCGAGCCTTCCTGTTCTCTTGTCTTACGGCATTGAGAAAGAGCGACATCAAGAAGCTCACTTGGGAGGAAATACAGCCATACGGCAGCGATGGCGTGATGTATGTCACCACACGAATGCAGAAGACAAAGGACATCGTGCATAACCCAATCAGTGAGGAAGCCTTGGAACTGATAGGCTATTCACCAGATAAACGAGGCAAGGTGTTCCCTGATTTCAAAGACTCCATGACACAGGCACCATTGAAGAACTGGCTGAGAGAAGCAGGAATTACCAAGCATATCTCCTATCATTGCTCCCGCCACAGCTTTGCCTGTCTCCAGTTGGACGCAGGGACCAGTATTGCGGTTGTGCAGCGTTATCTCGGTCACAAGAATGTGGCAACGACAGAAGTGTATGCCAAGATTTCCGATGCACAGAAGCGTGCTTCGGTTGGCTGTATCACCTTGAAGAAGTAACCTTTTGACAATAACACGCAGAAAAGGACTGCTGGAATGATAGTGTTCCAATAGTCCTTTTCTCGTTTTGTTGGTTCTATTTGTGGTCGTGGATAGAACCAATTCGACAAATACACTCCAATTTCTATTGATATTGAAGAGGAACTGCAAATTTCCCTTTTCTTCATCCTTATCTTTGTAGTCAGTAATAAGCAACAACTGGCACTAACGAGCAGTTTAAAGTATGATTCAGAGTCTGATATCATATTAGAACGCTAATAAAGCGTAAAAGAAAGAGTGCCAGAGAACGTAAATGCAGTTTTTACATGCTTCTGCGTCTAACTTTGTGGAAGTTTTTGAACGAATAACAATAAAACGAATACAATAATGATAGAAAACAAGACAACTTCAGATTGTACCATCTACGCTTTTGTTGGTACTGCAATTCTCGCCATCTCTCTTGTCGTGGCGATGTATGTAGGCAATGACTTTCACCAAAGTCTGTTTGTCGAGTCAATCATCTTTGTAGGGAGCAACATCCTGCTTTGGGCGATATTCATTTCTATGGTGAATTATCCCTATGAACTGATGACCATTGGTAGCAACAGCAAGACAAAGAAAAACGTTGTAGAAGCAGAGCCAGCAACAGAACAAGAACAGCCAAAGCAAATTTCACCACAAACAGAGCCAGTAAAATACAGCCATGAAGACTATGCCAAGTGTGTAGAGGCACAAGAAAAAGAAGCGCAGGAGGAAAAGAAAAAGCGAACAAGAGCCGTACTTGACTATGTGCATCGTACCATGTCACGTTTCCTTTATGAGGAAGATTTGTACAAGGTAATAGAGGCTGTCAAGGAATGGAGCAACGACACCAACTATACCCCGACAGCAATAAACCGTTTCAAGGAGAATGTTGAGAATATCCCTTTAAGGCACTTCGTGTGGAATATCGCAGAACGTTTGGGTAAACGTGATTACACAATGGCAATGCGAATAGCCTTTGTCAAGGCATTGTTCCCCAAACCGTTTGAAGGTTTGGACTACAGCACATTGAAGAACCTGAAAGCACCATGCTCCAATGATGTCATTCCTATTGATGAACCTGCCAATGGTGGATATGATTTCCATGATGTGACGGAGGAATATCCTGAATAATCCCCATTGTTAGAGTTATTCCTTCGTGAATGACAAATGACTGTCACGAACCTCAGTAACGAAAGCATCATTCTGTTCCTTTGCACCAGTTATTAACAAAGTATCAGAATGAATAAGGAATTAACTTTCAACGACCTTCCAATGGTCGTTGCCCAGCTTCGGGATGAAGTGGTGGGCATGAAGCAGATGATCATCGGTCTGCAATCACAGAACAAGCCACACAAGGCGAACACGCACATACCTATGAGTGTGGAGGAAGCATCGGCATACCTGAAAATGCCGATGGCAACTCTCTACATGAAACTTGGTAACGGCAGCATTCCTGCCACCAAGCCGGGCAAGCGTTACTGCCTTTATCAAGATGAACTTGACAAGTGGCTGGAGACTAACCGCAAGAATCCTGTACCTCTCACAGCAGAGGAGGAGAATGCTGCCATTCTTGCAGAAAACAAGCGCAAGCCGAAACCCTTAAACTGGTAATGCTATGGATGCGCTTGAACTCTGTAACAAAATCAACATGGAAGCCGAGTCTTTAGCGGACTCAGGCTTCCCTCTTGAGGTATTTCCACAAAAAATGCAGTCCATCATCATAGACATGGTGGTGCACGGCAATTTCAAGGTGGATTATGTCGCCATGTCCATGCTGTCGGCAGCATCAGCGGCTCTTGGCAATACCTATCGTATTCATGTTAAGCAGGACTGGGACACGAATGCCGCCCTTTATATCATATTGGTTGGCAGACCTGGCATGGGCAAAACTCCACCATTACAGCTTGCATACAAGCCAATTCGGGAGTATGAACGAAAGCTGTTTGACAAGTTTTGCTATGAACTTGACCTATATGAGGCAGCATGTGCAACAAAGGAAAGCGGAAGCAAGGAAATGAAGAAGCCTATTCTGAAAAGGGTCACATTGGATGACTTTACATTGGAGGCTCTGGTATTGGAGCATTACAACAACTTGCGTGGCATAGCCATCAACTATGATGAAATTCTCGGACTGCTTGCCAATACAGACAGGTATGGGAAAAATCCCATGCTTGAACGCCTGCTTTCCATCTGGAGCGGATGCCACTTGGAGAACACTCGTGTCAAGAATGACCGCCCACAACGTGTAGAAGAACCATGTGTCAACATCATCGGTACAACACAGACCAAACGAATGAAGGAACTGATGGCTTCCAAATTCATGGATACAGGTTTTCTTGACCGTATTCTGGTTGTATATCCCAAATCCAAGAAAGTTCCACACTGGCTGGATGAGGAAGACAGCCATGTGCGCCAGAGCGAGGCTTCAAGAAAATGGGCTGACATTATCGGGAAAATCTTTGGACTTGACTATGCAAGGTGTAATGACACAAATGAATATTGTCCAAATATCCTTTATATGGACAAGGACGCACACTCCCTTTTCTTTGGTTGGTGGAACAGAAATGTGGATGCCATCAATGCCATAGAGGACGATGAGGATGTTGAAACGAGGGTGATGAAGCACAATACCCACGTCGCACGCATTGCCTTATTGCTCCAAGCTCTAAGATACGCCTGTGGCGAGAGCCATCTGCAAAGTATTGATGTGGATTCCATAGAAGGAGCATTACGACTCAATGAATACTGTGAGAATTGTTATCAACGCTGCCGAGCCTTTGTTGCTGAAGACACCTGTGATTCTATGTCCAAGGAGTTGCTGTATCTGTTGGAAGACAGTTTTGACACAAAAACAGCCATAAAAACAGGAATGGAGAATCTGCATGTTACAGACCGTACTGTGATGAACTATATAAAGGAGCTTATGAAGTCTGGACTAATCACAAAGGCAAAGAAAGGATTTTACGAAAAAGTAAAGTTTGAAACAGGACAGGCAACTGAAACATAAACCAACCTGTTTTCAGTATTCATTTGTTTCAGTTTTTCAGTTGACAAGTGCGTAACTGAAAACATGAAAGAACTGAAAGCTGAAATTCACCAATAATTCATTTCAGTTACGATGATGAACGAGTATAGATTTCACTTGGAGAAATACAGATTGGGTAATCGTTACACATGCCCGAATTGTGAGCGCAAGCGCTGTTTCACAAGATACATAGATGATGAGGGGGAAGTATCCTTTCCTGACAATGTAGGCAAATGCGACCATGAGCATAGTTGTGGGTATCACTATACTCCTAAAGACTATTTCCGTGAGCATCCAGACTTTCTGTCTAAGGACAAATTGCCATATCCGACAAGAAGGAATATCCAACCGAAAGTCGTAGAAAAGCCTATTTCCTATATCGCCAACGCTATTATGGAGCGTTCCTTGTCTCATTACGGAATCAATCCGTTATACCAGTACCTTTCCAAGGTCTTTGGTGAACAAGAGACAGAAAGGCTGATGAAGATGTATCATGTCGGAACATCCTATAAGTGGGGAGGCTCAACCATTTATTGGCAAGTTGACAAGGATGATAAGGTGAGGACTGGCAAGGTCATGCTATATAATCCCAAAGACGGACATCGTGTGAAAAAGCCACGTTCTTATGTTGGATGGGCGCATGCTTTTCTTCATCTTCCAGATTTCAACTTGTGCCAATGTTTCTTTGGTGAGCATTTGCTGGCACAGCATCCCACAATGTCGGTCGCTATTGTCGAGAGTGAAAAAACTGCCATAATCGCATCCCATTTCATCCCCAATTTCATCTGGCTGGCAACTGGAGGTATGCATGGCTGTCTCAACCAAATCGCTGTCAAGGTATTGGGAGGTCGGGACATCATTCTATTCCCTGACCTTGGAGCAACGGACAAATGGAAATCAAAAATTCCATTGCTGCAATCTGTTTGCAAAAGGGTTGTCATAAGCAACATCTTGGAAGACAATGCCACCGATGAACAAAAGACCAAAGGTCTTGACATTGCAGACTTCCTACTGATGGCAGAAACACCGCAGATGGCGCTACAAAGGCTGATAAAGCAACATCCGCCACTCCAACATCTGATAGACAGTCTTGGGTTGGTGTTGGTGGAAGAGTCATAGCAGAGTAGGTAAGGATCTGCGAGCACGCTTGCGTGACGGACTTTCACAAAAGTCCTAAACATAATAGGGACTTTTAGATTCACTTGCTGACGCTGTTCACTTAAAAAGTCCTTCTATTATGCTCAGGCTCCGCCCGAGACCTGTCTCCAATTATACAAGAACTACGTTACAAACTCAAACAAGATTCTTATGGAAAGAAACATACCACGTGCCGCCATCCATGTAGGCACAGACAAGAAATCGTTCTCGTCCCAAGTGGGTAACGAGGCGGAACGCAGAGGTTGGGATGAGAAGCGTTACCAACTAAAAAACGCAGACATAGACAAGAACAACCATTATAACTACTCACGCAAGAGACTCAACTTTGAGATAGTCAAGGGTGGAAAGATTGTGCCTCTTGGTTCCCAGTCTGTGCCGTTGCATGAACGCTTGCAGCACAGACTTGATGAACTTGGTTTCAAGCCATATATGGATGCCAAGCGTCCCGACCAAGTTTCAAGGAACAGTCCGAACTGCACTGTCGGCATCATCTTCAGTGGTGACCATGATGTGCTTAACAGGCTTGCCTTTGGTGAACAGAAACTCAACACGTCAGATCCAAATGCTGACCACAGCAATGTGACATTACAAAAAGGCATCTATGACTGGGCATTGGACACCTACCGCTTTGCATGTGAGAAATGGGGAGAAGAGAATGTCATCGGCTTTGATGTGCATTGTGACGAGACAAGCATCCATGCCCATGTGCAGACCGTGCCTGTAGAACAAGTAAAGAAACGTGGGCGCATCGGAAGCAAGTACATTCACAAGGATAATCCAGAAAAGGTTCTCTCTACAAAGGAATGGAGAGCACTTCCAAAAGAAGAACGTGACAACTACACAAAATCGGAAGTTGCAAAGGGTGTTGTTGAAAGGGTCTCTTATGCCAAAGTGTGGGGAGAACGAGCAAAGGATAAGTCACAGTACTTATCACAACTTCATACCGACTATTACAACAAGGTCGGTCATAAGTATGGCTTGGCAAGAGGTTTCTCCTATGATGAACTTTCAGAGGAAGAGAAACGGGGACGCAAGCATAAGAACAAGGTGGTACTTGAAGCGGAACGTCAGGCAAAAGTCGCTCTTGACAAGGTGGAAAAATACGCTGTTCTTGCCACTATTGACAAGCAAGATCTCACCTTCCCTCTTCTCAATATCAAGACACCTGTTCAAGAGGCAATGGATGCCGTTAAGAAAGAACTTGCCATTCCTATTCCTGCACTTATCGGACAAAAGACTTGGCGAGAGGAACGGACAATAAACATCAATGATGCAATCAAGGCTCTTATCGCTGCCATCAACACTGAACGTGACAAGCAGAATAATGGTATACGGGCATCTGTCAACAAAACTTACACTTACTATATGCAGCAACTCAACAAACTGATTATTGAGAATAAGGCATTGCAGAATGAGAATGAAGCGCTAAAGGCTGAAAATGCAAAAGTGAAGCAACACATATCGCAACTTGACGAGAACGCAGTCAGACGAGTAACCGCTCAAAAGGATGCCGTTATTGAAAGTCTCAATAAGCAATTAGTCTCAAAAAACGAGGACATTACAAAACTCAAGACAGATTACAATACTCTATGGGATAAATACAAAATCTTGGTTCTTCAATGGAACGACTTGACAAAACAGCCTGAAATAATTGAAGCAGTTAAACGTGTGGAAGAACGCAAGGAACAAGAAGCGGAGGCAAAACGTGAGGAACAGGCAAGACTAGACAGATACGAAAGTGTACTTGATCGATTCATTAGTGAAGGTCATGAACAGCTCAAAGCCTTTTCACAATCAAGCAGAATAGATTTCGAGGAGAAAGAAGCCAAAGCAATCTATTATGGTATTATGGCTACTGCCACAAAATCCAACATTACGCTTCGTTCTCCACAAGGATTCAAATTTGCCGTTGAAAGATTTCTCGCGAGCATGGATTGGAATGGTTGTGGCAACTATCGGAGAGAATGTGTCGCACATTGGACAAAAAACTTTGCTACCGATGAGGTTGTTTATACAGGACCCATCATTCAGAACTTCCTTTCGTTCATTGACCACATGTCGTGTAACGCAGATACATACGTTTCACTTGGCGGCTCCAATGGTTGTGCTGACCAACTCACTAATTGGGACGGAACACAGAAGTTGGGGTTAGGAGCATCACCAAAAAAGAAGTCACAAGGGCAGTCACGATAAGTCGTGTGAGAACTGAGAGATGGTTGGTTGCATATGCCGCACCAACTATCTCTCAAATGTTAGAAAGCGGTTGCAGTACAAAGATTTACAATGCTTTCTTCTTTCATCTCAGTAAGTTTCTTTATCTTTGTAGTCAAAATATGACAATTCTTGCAAAAGAAAGTCTATTGGTTTAATCTAACCTCTGAGCAATAACATTGGAAGATAACACCAAACAGCCTTTAACGGCTAACGCTTCATTGTATAATGGGCAGCCTACCGACACAGGCTCATCGTGTCCAAGTGCAGGACTTACCTCTTGTACGCCCTCCATCTCCAAGAACAAAGGTGGGGTGTCGGTAGAGAATGTGCCTGATGCAAGCAAACAATGGTTCGTTCTGCGAGTTTCATATGGACGTATTGTCAAAGCAAAAGCATTTGTAGAAGCTAAAGGATTTGAATGTTATGTTCCTATACGATACAAAGAGGTGAAGAAACATGACAAGAAACGAATCATTACAGAGCCTCTTCTCTCCTCATTTCTCTTTGTTCATGCTGCAGCAGAACAAGTTGACTCATTTTTGCAAGACAAGAATATCAAGGCTCCAGAGAATAAAGCTTTGTTGAGTTACTATTACGACCATACCTCACATTGTGAAAATTCGCCAACCAAAAATCCACCTCTTGTCATCTCTGATGCAGCTATGGATAATTTTATTCGCTTAACTTCTATACATAATCCTCATATCATCCCTGTTACTTCAGAGAATATCAAATACAAGTTAGGGGATGAAGTTATGATTACAGAGGGTGATTTTAAGGATATACATGGCAGGGTGGCAAGAATTGCTGGACAGCAGAGAGTTGTCGTGGAGTTATTTGAGGGCTATTTGGTCGCAACCGCTTATATACCCAAAGATGCTATAAAGATAATCAATTATTAACAATACAAAAATAAAAATATTAGCTAATGGAATTAGATTTTTTATCCAGCATAATAAAAGGAGACAATAATCCTCCTTGTGGGAAAATTGTTTTCGATTCATCAGACCATGTCCGCTTCCAAAATGGGCAAAATGTCTCCGGACATAACTACAATTGTCATCGTAGAATAACAATTGAAAAGAATATTGAAGGTGCCGAAGGATACACTGTAACAATGTACAATATGGATGGTATGCATCCATTATGGCAGAACAATGTTCAAATGGCGCCCAAACGAATGAGAATTGTCAATGTAGATAGAAACATCGTAGAATTGCGAGGCTATGGTTACGATGAAAACGCTTTGGCTATGGGAGCTCCACTCGAAGCTGCCTCTTTTGAAAACTATGGCATTGCAATCATGATAGAGAATGATGCAATAGTTCGAGCACAATTAAACATGTATGATAGAAACGTAAGCATCGTTTATCTAAAATGAATACAAATTTCAACTTCAAAATACGTCTGTTAGGATATTATAATTTTCCAAATCAGACAATGAAACCTGAAGAGGCCTATGTAAATGATGCTGAAGAATTGGCTCCTTTATTACGAATGTCTCTTGAATCGGTTAAGGACAATCCCTGTGCAGATGACTACATTAAAGATGTTATTGACAATCCCGCAGTTTTTATCTTCAAAGATGAAGAGAATAAACTTTATGCCTACTTTACAGGCACTGGGATAGCCAGAATTACCAATGTGTTTTATAATAAAAATTCTATTAAGCAAGTTCCTTTAAAATATAAGAGGTGGTTCATCCCAGGTAGTCCCATACAATTAATCGAGGAAAACCCTAATTCAGAAGGAACAAATTCCCCATCTGCACCTCCTCAGGCTCAAGATAATACAACATCAACTTTACCCGAAGATAATACCTTTGATTGGACAAACTTTATAAAATAATAAGTTATGGCAGATTTAGATTTACGGCCGGTTGATTCTGGTATCTACAGCACTGTCGAAGATAATGAAGCTCTTCCTTTGTTTGTAAGATACACTAATGATGATGCCAGATTTCACGACAAGAACTCTTCTATCTCTTTCGCAGAAACTATTTCTATATTGGCAGGAGTTCACACTTGCTACATCATTCACCGCCAACAAAAAGGCAAGAACAAGGTTTATGAAGAATTAGCTATTAAATTTGATGAGCAGCCATATTGTATGACAGCTCAACTTTCAAGAGACGAGGTGACACTGAGAGCTCCGCATTTTACCATGAAGAATATGGTTCTTCCTGAGGAAGAAGAACAGTATGCTTCACGCAAATGCGAAGTTAGGTTTGTTGACCTTTATGAAGACACATTTAAGCTCTTTAATGGTGTCGGTTCATATTGGATTGGTCATGTCAACGAAGTCGAAGAGTTCTTAAAGAATTGCTTTGCCTTGCCAATTCCGCCTATCGAGATACAGATAGAGGAAGACAAAGAAATGTGGCAAGCATATCTTGATGGACTTAACGAAATTCTTGAGAACAAAAGAGACCTCATAAAGGTTCAATCTGTCCAGAAACAAAAGGGAGGTACATTGAGACTGGATTTTGATATGAATAGTTATGCTCAAAACCTAAAGGCTGCCATTTTTGATAAACTCGTCGGACGATGTGAGCAGAAGGTTGATGTAATAATTGAAGATGGCGAATGCCTGATTTCTTTTGACAAGTACCAGTCTATCTCTGATGATACCATTGAAGATATAAAATCTATCGGTCGAGACTATTGCTACTCTGCAGAATATGCACCTATCAATTCAGTTACAGGAAAGATAACAATTATCTCTAATCCTGATGAGCTAAATAGTGTTTTGGCTGTCATCGACCAAGAGTTGAAAGATTTTGGAGTAACGATAAACAAGGATGAAGATGGCGAGTTCCAGCTGTCTTCTGACAAAGATATTGTTTTCCTTCAGAAGATTGTTGAAACAAACCATAAGGGAATAGCCGAAGTCGTTCCTACGACAAAGCTATTTATGCCACTTTCACCATCAACTGAGAGTATTAACATAGATGAGCTAAAAGCTAACCTTCCAGATACAGCTCAAATAGTTCCTCATGGAAAACACTTTGTCGTTTCAACTAAGCGCCCTCTTGACACATCACTGGAGATATTTAATAGCCTCAGATTCTCAAGTTGTATGGTTAGCATTTCCCCTCAAACTATTGACACATCAATTGAGATTGAAGGTTCCAATATAAAAGGAAATGCCTACACTTGGATTGTAAATGATTCTAACGAGCTCAGCAGATTAGGGCGTCTATTCAATGAAGTTAGGAAAAAGTATCCCGACCAATATGTAAATAGCACGTACTTCTATGCTTTTGCTCCTCAAATTAATAAGATAGCTCTTCAAGAGTTAAAACTTAACAACTACGGAAAAACATCACTTATAGTTGATGTTCCTCGTTCATGTGTAATTTTTACTCCAAAGTCAGAAGAAGACTACATTTCTTTGAAAGAAGACATTCTCTCGCAAATTGGAGCAGACATAATTGCAGATGTGCCTTCATACTCCCCGACCGCAAGAGTTGAGTTTTTAAGTGAAAATGAAGAGTATCGTCGAAGTGTTTTTGAAAAGGTTAATGTTGCACTTACAGACAAGCGCGAACATTTTACCAAGAACAAATTGAGTAAAGACGCAAAGGAGCTTCAATTTGAATTCCACTTCAATGAGATTGACGATAGAGATGAAATCGAAAGAATTCTTGAAGATTCCCTTAAGAGCATTCATGGAATTAAGATTGTCTACGATGACGAAAACCGCATGGGCTTTACTCAATGGACATTGGTCGAGGATCCTTCACTTTTGCAGGAATTAGATAGAAAACTTCAATCTGAATTCCGCAATGAGAATGTCAACTATATCAATGGAAAGGAATATGATAAGTTAAGCGACGTTGATGACGAAGAGTTGAACCGAAGTCATCTTTCTAAAGATAGAATTATCAAAAGCAAGAGATATAAGTATCTGAAGAATCATAGTTATAGCATTGGTACATGCATCAGAAGGTGCAGAGATTATGCCGTAATTGAAATCAACGAGGAAATTGCAGAGTCTCTTAACCTGAATGAATTCCACATCAGTTCAGGTGACTACATTCAATTCCCTGCTATGGGTGAGACTATGGAACTTATGCGTCAAAGCAATGCGATGAATCGTATTCTTAAGCCAGAAAGCAAATACAACCATAGACCTATCAATCCTAATCTTCCTAACTTCATCTTTGATCCAAAATATGCAAGCGAGACTGTGGTAAACATTGATGAAGCTAAAGAAGACATTCGAGCTCATAAGATTGGCAATTTGAATGAGAAGCAGCTTGAAGCTGTTACAAAATCTGTACTTGCTCAGGATTTAGCTCTTATTCAAGGCCCTCCAGGAACTGGTAAGACTACGGTAATCGCCGAAATCATTTGGCAGGTAATTCGTCGCAATCCTGACAGCAGAATATTGTTGACTTCTCAAACCAACCTTGCTGTTGATAATGCCCTTGAAAGACTGCAAGGTCAAGCTGGAATACGCCCTGTTCGTATTGGTAAGCCTGAGAAACTTGAACCAGAAGGTAGAAGATTCTCTATCCCTGTTATGGATAAGTGGGCGCAAGACAATAAGGAAGGCGAAGACAATGCAACTAAAATTTGGATAGACAGAATTGCCAACAAAGTGTCTAACGACCCCAAATATGCAGATGCTGTTGGTTCATGGAAATCTGAACTTCAGGAGAAAGATAAACACTCTCGTACAGAATTCAGCAGATTATACAAGAGCAATGTTAATCTTGTTGCTGCAACATGTAGCATCTGTGGTTCACGAGATTTCATGTGGTCATATTCTGATATGTTTGGAGGAAGTGAAAATTCCGACATGTATTTCGACGTAGTCATCATGGATGAAGCCAGTAAGGCAACTCCTCTGGAGATGGCTGTCCCTCTGGTTCTTGGAAAGAAAATCATTGTCATCGGTGACCATAAGCAGTTGCCACCTATGATGGACGAAAACACCATTGACAGCGCACTTGAGAAAATTGGCAAAAAAGACCTTGCTGAAAAGCTTCGTCAGACCGATTCTCAGTTCAAGCGTCTGTTTATCGCTGCTGCAAAAGTTCGAAAGACTGTCGTTTCTACTCTTGATACCCAATATCGTATGCATGAGCAAATCATGAATACGATAAAACAATTCTATCAAGATGAACTTGCAGAAACTGGAGGTCTTAAGTGTGGTATTGTAGATACAATGAATATACCAGACCTTTCTCATAAGGGAAGTAGATATCACGGTATTTCATTGAATCCAATTATAAGTCCTGATACCCATGCAGTCTGGATTGATGTTAAGACACCAGAAACCGCTCTTAACCCAGGCTTCAAAAACGAAGGCGAATTGCGTGCAATCGACCTTGTCCTTAAAGCCCTTGATCAAGCAGATGGCTTTAAGGAGTTCATGGATTCGCAAAGTAAACCAGAGGACAAAGAGATTGGTATTATCACTTTCTATAGTGCTCAAAGTAGAGAAATCAAGAAGAAATACAAAGGCAGAAACTATAGAATGGATGTAGTTGACCGTTTTCAGGGTATGGAGCGAAACATCATAATTGTATCTACCGTTCGTAGCAACGCTAAAAACAACATTGGTTTTGCCAAGGAAATTGAGCGTATCAATGTAGCATTCTCACGTGCTCGCAGACTACTTATCGTTGTCGGCAACAAGCACCAGTTCGAGAGCAATAGCAGTTATGCTGCTTCCATCGCTAATATGAAAACAATTAGTTTTGAACAGTTAAAAGGCGCAGTAAGATGAGCAAGATAAAGAAACAAACTAAAAAGGTTTCTACACCTAAGAAAGTACAGGAACCTATCGGAACACGTATAGCGAAAGCGGTGTTTGGAGCCAAGAAAATCTCCGAAAGAATCTTCGGCTATATCTCATATGATATCAAATTTGTAAGAGCTGTCTATCATGGCAAAACACAGCGTCCTGCTAAGATAACAGCCTTAGAGAAAGGCATTGTCGGCATATTGCTTGTTGACGAGACCGCTTCTTTTGAAAAGATTGGTTCAATCCTTGGTTTGGATGTTGTCAATGACAAGGCAGAACAATCTATTCTTCGATCTGCGATTGAAACCCTTAGAGGGTTCAACGCGATTGAAGGAGATGACAGCCTTATTGCTCTTACCGAAGGTGGCCACGCATATGCAGATAAAGGTGAACGTCCTGATACATATACCAAAGATTTTGACATTTTTGTGGATACTTCTCACCCTTCTTGGTATAACATCAAGAATTGTATAGGAGACAATGTCAAGAAGATTGAAGAGATAAATACTCCTTGCGATGACCTCAATCTCGAACTTGACCAAATTAAAGCATACGCAGAACAACAAGCACAAGATGTACATTTCCCTCAGAATAGATATCTTTTGGAAAGCGCAACATGGAATGAAGGCCATGAAGCTTCTTACAAAGTGTATGTTTGTTTTGTGCAAAATGTTGCCAATAGCGAAGATGTTAGAGCTTTTGTATATGATGAAAATACAGAGGGCTTAAACAGCCTTATTGCAGACCAGATAAATCAAGACGAAGATCTAAAATCAGAGCTCTTGAATAGTTGTATTCGTCTTGAATGTGAAAATGACGAAGAGACAACTGTTCTTGAAGGTGACGCTGTTGAAGTTGCCAAAGCTGAGATTACAGAGGAACTTAAACAAGCTGAGCAAAAGATGATCAAAGAAGAGGAAGAAGGCGAGGCGTCAGAAGAAGTTGAAGACGATGTTGAAGATACGACTTCTAATACATCTTCTGCAACTAAAGCTAAGGCTCCTAAAATTTCTGCCAAGGATCGTCTTCACAAAAAGGCTCTTTATGATTCTCTCTCATTTGAGGTTGAGCTTCAGAAAATTTTCACTGAAGACGACCCTGATGAAATCTGGCTTGTTAGTCCATGGATTCGAAAAGGGGCATTCCTTCATGATAGAGGCCCTATGATTGAAAACTTCTTAAGAGACGAAAACAAACGAGTTTTCATCGCTTATTCAGAGCCAGCCACTAACAATGATGGAAAGCCTATGATGGACGAAGAGGTAGAACCTGGCATCAAACTATTAGAAGAGCAATATTCAAATTTCTTCTACGTTCAGCTTCCAGAGTTCCATCTTAAGAATGTTATTGAGGTTAAGGGTGACCAGAAGATACTCTTCTCAGGAAGCTTTAATGTACTCTCGTTCTCAGTTTCCGAACAACAGACACACGTTCGCCGTGAAGAAATGGCATTAGCTCACCATACTGTAGCAAGAAAGAAATATGATGATTGCCAGCTCGAATTTGCAGAGATTTACGCAGAAAGAATCAAAAAGCAAATTGAATCTCTTGAACCTTCAGAAATCACCAATTACAAGAACGAGAAGCTTGAATACTTCCTTGGTATTGAAAATGCTGAAATCCATAAGTTGTTCAGCCCTATCGAAGATATGCTTGAAGAAAAAAACATCGCAATCGTTCAATCTCAGGCACTTAAATCTTTAACAACTATTGGTCAACAATTAGTTGCCGCCTCAAACATGGGTGGCTTAAATGCGAAGGATAAGAAGAAGCTCGGAATCGAACTTGCATCTATAGAAAAAACTATTACTGAATTCTCTATTGATGATCCTTCTACTTTAGAGCGTCTCAATACAACCAAGGAACTATTTGAAAAGATTCCTCTTAAGCAGATATTCCCTAGTAAGTCTAAAACACCTTCTCAGAGACAAAGTCCTGTTAGACAGCCTGTATCGTCTTCGAATACGTCTGGATTTTCTATAGATAACAAAGTTTTAGGTATAGTCAATGGAGAAGATCCAACAGATGAAAAAGAGACGCTTCTTTTGTTGCTCTCATTATGTTATGCTTCTTCACGAAGACTCATTTCAAAAGGAGAGTTGCAAAAGAAAATCAAACATATCGTTATGGATATGCCTGATATGTATTCTTGTTTAGCTGTAGAATCATCTATGAATAACGAGGATGCTACTGACCTCACCATTGTGGTATCAAACCACTCAGTGAAGTTTAGAAATCTTTATTTGGGTGCTACTAGAAGCCAATATGAGCAGAGAGTGAAGACTGTTAATGATGGCAAGCGTCAGACATGGGTGGCTCCTAAAAATGTTGAATCAATTTTAGCAAATCTTCTTAAGTAAAATGTCACGATTTGAATCATCAAGATTTGTACGCAATCCAAAGGTTATGCATGTGGATGTCTTAAAATCCGCATGCGAAACCTTGGGTTGGACATACAAAATTACTGGCAACGAGCTAATCGTTACTGATGCAAAGCAAAATACTCGTTTGTATGGCGAGTATGCGCTTAAGCTTAATCTTTCTACAAACGAAGTTACCTACAATACATACTATATGCCTAATGCCGCGCAGAAGGTTGAAGAATTGCAAGCGCAGTTCTACGCTCTCAATGCGGCTTATGCAAAAAAATCTCTAATTCAAGAATTTAAGAAGAAGGGATTTAATTACAAAGCAAACGACCACTTCTCTCCTAACTCAGAGGAAGTGTATAGTTTCTTTATGGTAGGTAGATCTAAAGACAAGAATGAAGATGAACCTGTTGCACAAATTAAGTTTACCATACTTAAAGATGGTACTATTGTTACAGATTCTGATTACTTGCCTAATGATGTTAATGAAAGAGCTCACGACGCAATGGATGTTTTGGAGCAGCTTCTGGGTAATAAACGAGTAATGACCAAGAAGCCTGTTCCTGCAAAATATCTATCGAAAATGAAGCCAAGAAGAGTAAACACACAAAATATTGAGCAGAAATAATGGAAGCAATATACGGCAAAATCAAGGATATGCTTAATGCATATTATCCTGTTCTATATTTGACATCCTTCGAATATGACCGAACAAAGCAGAAGATAGATGGTATAATCAATTCTTTGAAATCAGACAAAAAGGAAGTTCGTCTTTTCAACTGGAACTGTGTCGAAGGACTGAATGAATGCGCTGCTTCAGGAAAGGAACCTATTGTGGATCCAGAAAGCGATGAGACTATAGTTGAAGCTTCTGAAGCATTAAAATATGTTCTGAAAAATCCTAACCAATCGATTAAGGATATTTTCATCTTTGAGGACTTGTCAAATAATATTGAGGAAGACGAGGTAAAATTCTATCTTCGTACTATTGCTGAGAAAGCACGACATACCAATACTCACGTTATAATCTTATCCGCAGTGTATAAGCTTCCTGTGGAATTGGAGAAGTATGTAACTGTCATCAACATTCCACTTCCGGATCGCTATGATATGGAGCGAACTTTGGGAGCTGTTGAACGTCAGTGCAAAATCAACCTTTCTGTCGAAATGAGAAACAGAATGGTTGATGCTGCTCTTGGTATGACCTCGATGGAAGCAGACCTTGCATTTTGCTTAGCTGCAGTAAAAGATGACTTGGGTGAAAATGCTCCATATACAGTCTCATCTGAGAAAGAACAAATTATCAAAAAGTCTGGCATCCTTGACTACTTCCCAAAAAATGAAAGTCTTAAGGATGTTGGAGGTATGGAAGTTCTTAAAGACTGGCTATTCAAACGCCAAAAAGCATACGAAAAGAAAGCACGCGACTTTGGACTACAAGAGCCAAAAGGATTACTTCTTCTCGGTGTGCCTGGTTGTGGTAAGAGCCTTACCGCAAAAAGTATTGCTTCATTTTGGAATATGCCTCTACTTCGCCTGGATATTGGTAAGGTATTCCAAGGTCTTGTAGGTAGTAGTGAAGACAATATAAGAAAAGCTATTGCCACAGCAGAAGCCGTTGCACCTTGCGTTCTATGGATAGACGAAATTGAGAAAGGATTAAGCGGAGTACAATCAAGCGGTGCAACGGATGGTGGAGTAACATCAAGGATCTTTTCCACTATTCTTACATGGATGCAAGAAAAAACTTCGCCTGTTTTTGTTGTAGCGACTGCTAATAACATCAACCTTCTTCCTCCAGAACTTTTGAGAAAGGGACGTTTTGACGAAATTTTCTTTGTTGATCTTCCTAATCCAAAAGAAAGAGAAAACATTTTCAAAATTCACCTCACCAAAAAAGGCCAATTCAGTAATAGTATACCACTTGGCATCTTAGGTAAGAAAACAGATGGTTTTAATGGTGCTGAAATAGAGGAATGTATAAAGGAAGCCATGTTTGCTGCGTATGTACAAAATCCCGAAAATCCCAAATTGGAAGCAGCCCATATTGTAGATGCAATAGAAAAGACTGTACCATTGTCTACGACAATGAAAGAACAGATCAATTCTTTAAGAAATTGGGCTGCGACAAGAGCAAAAAATGCATCTTCAGAACCAAATAATGAAGAACAAAAGAAAGAAATGCCTGTTCTTCTTACACGTCCTGAACTTGAATTGGAACGTTCTTTTGACATAAAACGTATGGAGACAGATAAGGAATAAAGCAACGGTGGTTATAGCATACAGGAATCACCTCTTCCCATTCCGAACAGAGAAGTTAAGGCTGTGTGCGCCGATGGTACTGCAATAGCGGGAGAGTAGGTTACTGCCAAGGTCTGCGGCTGAGACTCACAGGCCGTGCGATGTGAATGAGTCTCGTAGATAAATAACTATTTAATAACTTGTTAATATGAATAATATTTTTAATTACAAGTAGGTTAGAGAGTTCTTTTCTAAAAGAATTCTCCCTACGCTTAAAAAGATGACTGCAGACAAGTCATCACAAATCTGCGCATTGTCGCTGCTGTTAACAACCCTATCGGTATTTCCGCAGTTGGGATTCATTGGCTATGCTTGCATAGCATTGGACGGATACTGTCTCATCGATGCCTTTCATAAGCATGAAATAATGTAGTGGTAGTCTGCAATAAGCATCTTATCCATTAGTCTATCGATTTGTAGTTTAATTGTGTTCCCACAGTTTGCTCTGTCAATAGGAATAGCTTCGGTGATGTTGGATGTAGTAATGTTTGTTTACACACTATGGAATATGGTTGATGCCTAAGCAATGCGCAGATGAGTGGCATAGATTCTTTGCCCTGAAGGAAAACAGTAAACCCGTATGGCGGAGAAATACTGTCATACGTATACTTTTAAAAGTTTGGACAATAAATATGACTGATTGAATGAATGAAGTATATGCTTGAACTCGAACTACAACAATATTTGCTTCGCGAGTTTCCACAGGAGAATGCTCGGTGTGAGTGGAAGGAATTTAAGAATCTGAAGAACTCGTTCTGTGGGAACGAGAAAGATGATGTCATATCCTACGTGTCTGCTATCGCCAACATGGAGGGAGGGCATCTTGTGATAGGTGTAAAGGATAAGACGCTTGAAATTGTCGGAACAGATATTTCAAGACTTACTTTTAATGGTCAGCCTGCAAACTCGCAGTCGGCAACGTTCAAACTCACAGAACAATGCACTTACCTTTCATCGGAAGGTCTGAGCATTGAGGAGCTTGTTACGGATGACACGAACAAGCGAGTATGGATAATACATATCCCCAAGCACTTGCCTCGTCGCCCCGTCCTTGCCCACAAGAAGGCTTGGCAGCGGATAGAAGATTCTTTGGTTGAAATGACTAGCGAAAGGATGAGTGTCATCCTCGAAGAGCCTATCTATACAGCAAAGGATTGGTCTGCAGAAATTGTACCTGATGCTACAATAGACGATTTGGATGAGGTTGCTATTGCCAAGGCTCGAATGATGTTCAAGAAAGTGCATAGTCGCATACCTACGGAAGAAGTGAATGCCTGGAATGTCCAAACGTTCTTGAGCAAGTGTGGATTAACAAGAAATGGAGGCATAACTCGGGCTGCCATCATATTGTTGGGTAAATACGAATCAGCTTTCAAACTACGTCCTGCAGTTGCACAGGTTACTTGGACACGCCGAGATAAGAATCAAGAAGTGGTTGACTACGAACACTTCACAGTACCTTTTATATTAACGGTGGACGAGATACTGTCAAAGATTGAGAATCTGACATTGCGTGAAATGCCAGGAGGCACGCTTTTCCCCGACACGATGAAGCAATATGACGACTACACTATTCGTGAGGCTCTTCATAACTGTATTGCTCATCAAGATTACACTCTTCAACAGCGTATCAACTTCGTGGAGAATCCTGGATATCTGTATTATTCCAATGCTGGCACATTCATTCCCGGTACTTTGGAGAATGTATTGAGGAACGAAGAGCCTCAGACGCATTTCCGCAATGAATGTTTATGCAGGGCAATGGTAGATTTCAACATGATTGATACCGTAAGCCGTGGTATCAAGAAAATGTTCAATGAGCAATGGCGCAGACATTTTCCTATGCCTGACTATGAGATTGACCAGATAAAGAAGAAAGTAGTTGTCCGTATTTACGGCAATGAAATCAACAAGCGGTACACTGATTTGTTGAAGACAAACGACACTCTTTCACTATGGGATTGCATCTCGCTTGACGCAGTACAAAAAGGCAGAACTATTCATGAGGATATAGCTCAAGACTTGCTCAAACGTGGGCTGATAGAAGGTGAGGCTCCGCATTACAACATTTCTCTTAGCATAGCCCAAAACACGCATCAACTTCCTTCTTATACAAAGACAAAAGGATTGGATAAGGAGAAATTACGCCAGATGATACTGCAATTCCTACAAAACGCAGGTGACGAAGGAGCAAAGCGAGACAGTATTTATGAATACTTGAGGGATGTACTTCCTTCCACCAAAACAGACGAACAACAATTGCGCATGGTAGGCAAATTGCTTGTAGAGATGGATGAAAACAAATTAATAACAACCAAAGGACGAAAGTGGATAATAAGGTCGTAATAAGACCTAATTTGTGAATTACGACCTTTTTACGACCCAATATTACTCACTTGAGGTTGAAATAGGTCGTAATTAGAACCGATTTACGTCGAAAAAATCATATTATAACGGAGTTATTATCGTAAAATACAAAAGATATGTTATTCGGAAACAAGATAAGAGAACTCAGAGACGAGCAGAAGCTCTTGCAACGCCAATTGGCGGCAGCATTAGAAATAGACACTCCCATGTTCAGTAAAATTGAACGTGGCGACAGACGGGCTAAGCGAGAGCAAGTGGTTAAACTTGCAGAATTGCTGCATCAGGATGAAAATGAGATGTTGAAGCTGTGGCTCGCAGATAAATTAATCGATGCTATTGGAAATGAAAAAGACTATGCACTGAAACGGGATACCATAGAAGTGGTACAAAAAGCAATATTGTAGGATAACAATCATGAATACAGATACCATTATGAAAATGAGTTAGAAATGGAGAACAAGAGGTAGAAGTCTCTTCTTGCCGAATATGGTATACCATTTGATGTGTGCAATAATGATAACGATTTTGTATTAGAGCCAGCAAGTTCCGTTACGAATGAGCAAAATGAACGTTAAATACGTTAAATCTTCACGTTTTTGTATCTAAACAGAATCCACATTGCCGCTTTTCTACCGTTTAGAATGTATAACACTGATAATCAACTAATAATAGATACAGGTTTTAAATTTGGACAATTCTTTACTTTCTATTATCAAATAAGTTGCTGATGTCACCATTGAGAATGTAAGGTAATTTTTGATGGATTTTTTCAATAGGCCAGTCCCACCATTTCAGTATTTCCAATTTTTGAATAATATCATCGCTGAAACGCTTCCTGATCGGGTTGGCAGGAATACCGCCTACTATGGTATAAGGTGGTATGTCTTTAGTGACAACAGCTCGGGTGGCAATGATTGCTCCATCTCCGATATGTACCCCAGCCATTATAATTGCTTCATAACCTATCCATACATCATTACCTATTATGATATCTCCTTTGTTATCCCATGCATCTGAAACATTGGATTTCTCCAAATTCCAATCCTCATAAAACAAAGGGAATGTATAGGTTGATAGAGATTTTAATGTATGGTTGGCACAATTGAACAGAAACTTTGTGCCGCAAGCAATGGAGCAGAATTTACCTATTATCAATCGCTCGTGATTGATTGGATAATGATACAGTACATTATTCTGTTCAAAAAGTAGCGGATTGGATACAAAATCATTATAGATCGTATAATCGCCGACTTCAATAGACGGGTCTTTTACAACAGCATTTAGGTAAACAGTCTGTGTATCTCCTGTACGAGGATATATTTTTTTCATCATGGGATTCAAACGATTAATAGTTTTTGCATTTTAGATAGATAATGGAAAGTCCTCCAAGCAATATCACATATAAATATTCTGCTGTCCAATATATAGACAGGGATGTGCTGAAATAGCTTATCGCCCATAAATAAATCTGATAGGCTATAATGATTACAGTCTGAAAAATGAAGGTTGTACGTGTGGCACCTGTCCCGGTGACGGCGTTCATATATACATAACCAGGTAAGGCAAAAGCATAATTCAACAGGGCTACTGTAAATGGCAGCCGTGCTATTTGTATCAGGCTCTCATTACCAGAATAAATTTTGAAAAGCGGATTGAAACAGATTATAAAAAGGATAATAAGTGGGATTCCCACGGAATACCCTAAACGGATAACCCGGTTACATAACGGGAAAACCTGATTCTTTTGTCCTGCTCCCAACAGATTACTTACCAATGAGCCGGTAGTTGCTGCCAGTGAATTGACAATGACGAAAAAAAAGGTGGATATACTGCGTATGACATTTGTTGCTGCCAGTTCTAATTCTCCCAAATGCTCAATGGCTACGAAGAAGGCGAACCATGAGGCTACTCCAATAAATGGATTGAACATACTCCAGATAGAAACACAACAGACATGATGGAATATGTTTTTATCAAATTTCCAGTTCAGACCATAAACCTTTCTATCCATTTTTCGTAAAACATGGATTGACAATATTATCAATGAGCATAATTCTGCAAATGAAGATGCTATTGCAGCACCGGCTATTCCCATATCGAAATAAAATATGAGAAGCCAATTACAAGGTATATTCACCAATACGGCAGTAAAGGCAGCTTTGTTAAGAGGTTTTGTAAGTGTGATACCGACCAGGAGAGATCGCAATGCAAGAAAAGGAAAAGAAAACATTAATCCCCAAATGCGCCAGTCCAGATAATCAATAACAGCAAAATATACTTTCTCAGATGCAATCAGATTGCTCAGAATCATGGGAGATATTGTTTTCGAAATACTGCATAGTAGAACTGCTAAACCCGACAGAAAAAGTAATCCTTGAAAGAATGCCCTACCTGTTTCTGAATATTGCTGCTCGCCATTACGCCGTGCAATGACAACCTGTAAACCTATACTGAATCCGAAACCGAGCATATAAATGGCAAGATACCAGATTCCGGCGAGTGCGGATGCTCCTAATTCTATTTCACCAACATGACCTAAGAAGATAGCATCAGTTATATTAATAAGTTGTTCGATAAGGATGCTCATCATAACCGGAAAGTTGATGAGCCATATGTTTTTATATGTATAATTCATTGTTCAACATGATAAAATACAACAAGTTCTGTCAACTGGTGACATGACTTATTTGTAAAGTAATTATTTGATATAATGGCAAAATAAAGAAGCACAGACCTGTATTATAAGCCTGTATATTAACAATAGCTTGAATTGAGAATGCTATTTATTATGCGTAGCTATATGCACAATTGCCATTTCATATGGTTGAACAATCTTTGTTTTTAATATCTTAGATGCAAAGGTAACAAAATATAGAAATAGATTAATGCTTTTCTGTAATTTTATAATCTTCCGTTGTCATTCCATTCTCCGTAAAGGAGTCCTTTTCGGGTATTTTCTATGAATTTGTTCAGGCGACTTTCAAAAAGTTCGGGCTGATTCTTCTTGATTTGGATAGCATCAATTCTGATTCGCTTATATAAATCAGGAAATTGGCAGAAGTTGTTTCACACTACCGGGTCAGATTGTGGTTTTTGCAATATATCCTTGTCTATTGTAAAAAAACGTTAGGCGACACTCGATTCTTGATTTGACATCCAGTAAATTATGAATTTCCATTGTCTGCTGTTTTAATTTGTATCTTGCAATTTTGTCCTTTCAGTAAGAGGTTGTTGTCCTAAATATCTTATTCTTTCCATAATGAATGCAAGACATAAAGAATGCTATGCCTATTCTTCATAATATGAATTTATGTTACAACTTTTTGTGTGAGAATTCTCCATTAATCCAAAATGTAGCTTCTTTTCCTATGAAATGTAAAAGCACAAAATTAGGATCTGTAGGGCCATACGGAAAATGATTGATGAGCCAGTCTTGCCACATTTCTTTTCGTATGTTGTCATCAGTTATAATCTCAATGATTCCTCTCAATCCAACACTGTCACCATAGTTTGAATAACAAAGTCCGGCTTTGTTGTTCAATTTGAAGTCTGCAACCTTTACTGAATTGGCAGCGGTTGCTAACCATACCTCATTACATCCTTTTGAACTGATTTTGGACATTGGAACCGGACGTGGAAATCCTTCTGCGTCAATTGAGACAATCGTAATCTCCTTACATTGTGCAAGCAAGCCGGTTGCGTTTTCTGTAAGTGTTCTTTCATCTTTTTCTTTCCATCGTTTAAGAGTAGGGAAGAATTGTCTCATATTTTCTTTAGCCTGTTCCGGAGTAAGATTCCATCCTGTCTCCTTATTTATCTGATCCGTAAATTGGGTACAAAATTCTATCATCTGGTTCAGGGTAAAATCTTGTGTGAATTGTCCTTTCTGATAACAATAAGAACAGTATTCATTGTTCAAACTTCCATCAGAGTTTGTTCCTTTATTTGTATCAGTGAGAGGCATGCCGCAACTCTGGCAAAACTGTTGTTTCATATATTTGCTTCTAAAAATTGAAAGTATTTTTATTATGATCTCAAAAATACGGAAATATTTTCAATATTCATTGGAGAGTTTAAAAAATATTCCGATAATTTCTCAATATAGTTGAATTCTTTGCCAGAATTACATCTTTCTAAATCCTCGTTGGCGGAATTTTCGATGCAGTTTTAGATGGCTGTTGAGTATCAGCGATTTGCAGACCGGTGGTTCAAGTTCTGTGTCCGTGTGGTCCTTGACCCGGTTTCGGCGCTGAATTTGTGGTGGAATAGTGGTTCAAGTTTTTCTTGGTCTTGAACCGATGCTATTCGGTACAATTTCGTGCTTTCGATGTATCCAAAGTCCCTGTTTTGTTTCCTTTCTATGAAGTCCTTTTGCTGACTTTGTTGTGAGCAAAGATAGTGATATTTGTTGGATATTTGATGGATTTTTCTGGGTTTACAAGGATTTATCCTCTAAAAAGTGTAGTTTTAAGGCAAAAGTATCCTCGAAAATGTGTGATTGGCCACTGAAAAGCTGATTGTTTTTCTTTATCAAGTTATCATGTAATAAACCAAAATAGCTATGTTTACTTTATTATGTGATAGGTTGATATAGTTTAGAGTATGGCGAAGAATACGATGGGGATCAAGTTACCCCGAAAACTGGAACAGAAGATGCAAATTGTGGGAAAGCAAATCAAACTAGCTCGTTTGCGTCGGAATTTGAGCATTGCTCAGGTGGCTGAGCGGACAACATGTTCGCCTCTGACAGTAAGCCGCATTGAAAAGGGGACGCCTACCGTGGTCATCGGCATCTATCTGCGTGTGCTGTATGCCTTGCAGTTGGAACCCTATAAATCCGGTTGTAAATGTTCTCTATCTTGAAACTGCATGTTCACAAATTATCCCTTTGGCTAAAACTATGTCTGAGAAAATTCGTGGTTTGAGAGGCTGGGCAGATGATAGAGCGAGACGAGCCAGTCGAGCTACAAATCAGGAACTTCTTCCCGAAGTTCAGGCTGGAATCAAGAAAACAAAAAGAGAAAAGGACGAAGATACTTTTGGATAACAAGGGCTGTTAGTATTAATGATATTAAGAGGGTGTATCAAAACGACACTGTCCAAAATTTTGTGTAAATGGAAACAGGATTCAGCTGTAAGTTTGTTCTTATATTTGGATTCTGTTTTCAAAAATAATTATAAATTGATTCATAATCAAGCCCCAGTTATGAATAGGCTGTGTCCATTTCTTCTCAATCTCCATAAGTGAAAGATAAACGGTCTTTTTGACTGCATCATCCGAAGGGAATGAAAGCTTTGATTTCGTGTACTTTCTGATTTTTCCATTCAGGTTTTCAATGAGATTTGTAGTATAGATTATTTTTCTGATTTCCAGCGGGAACTGGAAGAAAACAGTCAGATCATCCCAATTGTTTCTCCATGAAAGTATAGCGTAAGGACACTTTCCGACGCAGCATATTTACATCACTGATTATCAGTGACCATTCATTTTAATCGGTACAACCACAGTTTTGACAAATGCACAGAATGTAGGGACAAATGCAAACCGCTGTATTTCATAGCTTTGCATATACGTGTTGTACCGCCTCTTTTCAGCCTTTTTGTGGAATGTCCGCTATCAGATACAAGGTGTTGAGTGATAGGGCATTTCCGTAGGTGTGTTACAGAACGCTTGTTGAATACAAAGGTAGTGGTTTTCTTGGGATTTCTGTGGTTTGCGTGGACTTTTTCTTCCAAAGAGGTTGATTTACAGTAGAAAAACGGTTATAGAGCCAGAAAACTTTTGTAGATATACACTCGATTCGCTTGAAAAAGTGTAGAGAAATGGGTTATATTCGTTTGAAAAAGTGTAATGAAGTTGAATTATTCGCTTGAAAAAATGTAATTGCTTCCGTTTGCCCACAATGGAAAATGTTTGTATGTCCCAACAGAAACACTTATATGCTTGTAACAACTATTATATCCTATCGGGTATAATTCTGCTTATTGTATCAATATTATACCCGAAATGGTATAATTAATATATTTGACAGAACTCCATAATGTCGAGCATCTAATATTGGATACATAGTTTGAACACCAACAGATTAAAGTCTCATGAATATCACCGGAAACAATTATTGTCTTAGTTTCGGGAAAAGATAGTGAGAATATGCCGTTATGGTTCATCTTATGTTCCTGTTAATAGTGTTTATAGATAGAATTAATCCTTACCATACCCCTCCTTCTCTTTCCATATCTTGATTTCTTTATCAAAATCCGAAAGAAACTCCTTGTCTTGTATAAAGCGAAATTTATCATATTCAGCGTATGCCTTTTCTTTCGCTTGTTCGGCAGAAATGGTGCCAGCCTCATTGTATTTGTCATACTCATATAGAGTCAGGAAATCATCCAATTGCTTTTTCCAATCTGCCATTGTGGAGATGATTTGCCGTTCGGCACGAAGTTCGGCCAAATCAAGGAATGCGGTTGATAGACGATTGAAAGCTGAGACTTCTTTGTCGGACAAGTAATTCTGGGCGATAATTGTATCCGACTTTTGGACTCTGCCGTCAGGAGCGTTTTTCCACGTGGTAAGTCCCATGTGGGGCTTTTGGGCATCTGCTCTTGAATAGATGATTTCGGTTGCCGTTTGATGGGAAGTAGCCCAATACATCATATCTTGCACCCTCTTGAAGAATTGTAGGGTGGTCTCAGCCTTAGGATCATAATCGGCACTACATTCGGCATAGACATCGGTGATTTTCTGATAATACCGACGTTCTGAAGCTCGTATTTCTCGGATACGTTCTAATAGGTCGTCAAAATAATCTTTGCCAAAATGTTTGCCCTGTTTCAAGCGTTCATCATCCAATACAAATCCTTTTATGATCATTTCTTTTAGAACCGATGTAGCCCACATCCGGAATTGGCCCGCTTGATAACTGCCCACACGAAACCCAACAGCAATAACCGCATCCAAATTGTAGAACAATGTATCATCGTTCTTGCCATCAAGTTCAGTTGTTCGAATTTTTCGAATAACTGAACTCTCCTCCAATTCTCCGCTTTTGAATATCTCTTTCAGATGGTTATTGATCGTATTCGTTTCAACACCAAACAAATCGGCCATTCGCTTTTGCGACATCCAAAATGTTTCATTATTGAAGATGACCTCTATACGGCTTTCTCCTTGTTTCGTCTTGTATAGCAATATGTTGGAAGATAGACTGTTGTCTATTAATTCAGGAGTTGATATTTCTTGTTTGAAATATTCTTTTGCTATCTGTACTTGTGGCTTCTTACTATCGGCATTTTCAGCAATCATCAAACAAGCGATTCGTGATAGATGTATATTCTCCACCTTACGAAAGGAGCCGGAATTTAGTTTGACCATCTCAAACGTAGCATTAAAATGCTCGGTAGTGTTACAACCTTTCTTATTGGCTATGGCGATAGCTTTGTTTAGAGTACGATTGAATTTTTGGTATGTGCCATAGCCTAATGCGGTGCACAACTCACGAGAAGTCCAATACTCTAAACCTTTATTATCTTGCTTTTTAATCCGTTCAAAGTCGGGTTGAATAGAGGGTATATTGTTCTCGTCTATCATTATTTCATGTTATTGGAGTTATACACCGCCAATCCTTTAATCGTCAACATGTATTTCTGACGAGGATGACGGGGCTTGTCTGGGTAGAGCATAGAAACAAATCCCTCTTTTATGGCTGGATTGAGAGAGTATTCCATGAAATTTTCACGGTTCTTTAAACCTACGGCTGCCATCATCTCTTTGACTGATAATCTATTGTTTGCAAGTACCTCTATTAAACGGTTGATATTTTCATTATCTATCTGTAATGGATTATCTAAGCTTGTCGGGGTACTTGTCGGGGTACTTGTCGGGGTGGAGATACCCATGTCTTCGGGGGCATTAACCACCATGAAACGATTCCTCAATTCATTGTTTTCTCCTATCAATAGATTTCGGAAGAATCGTTCTAAATACACAGGCTCTCTTTTGATGCCTTTTTGTATGTTTTGATAATTGGCTCTAACCAAAGCATTACGGAAATACCAAGAATGATTGGCAAAAAGGTCGTTCTCGACATTGAATCCCATCGAGCGTAAATACTGGATGGTGAACACTGCTGTTGTTCGGGTATTGCCTTCTCCAAACGGATGAATCTGCCACAACCCGGATACGAATTGGGTAATATGAGTGACAATTTGGTCTATATATAATCCTGTATAATCAAACGCCTTTTCTTGTTCAAGATCATACTCTATGGCTCTGCGAATGTCGGGAGCAGATACATAAAATACCGTATCGCCACGAAGCACCCATTCTTTTTTGGTGATATTGTAATCTCTGATTTGTCCGGCAAACTTGAATACTCCATCAAATATACGCCGATGAATGGCGGTCAATCCGGCTACGGTAAAAGCAAATGAACGCTCATTCAATAGTTTGGTTATATTGGCAGAAACTTTATCCGCTTCTTCTGTTTCGTTATCCTTTTCAGTACGAATGTCTTTTGAATCGTAGTAACTCTTGATAAGTTGTTGTACTTCATCAATGGTTATGTCTCCCTCAATATGCTTGCGAGCAGTTTCAATAAGATAATCCGAGGGCTTCAAGCCATCTACCGCTTGAAGTCCTATTGCCGTTTGCCAAGCATAGCCTCTTTCACGCTTTTGCGGTTCGCCTTGCTGGATGTATTCATCGAAATTGACCATCGTAATATCATTTCGCATGTTTTCGTATAGCAGATACTATGCTTTCTGTATTCCAATGAACAATTTCGTCGGCTCTATCATTTACAATAGCAGAAATTCGCTCTTGTCCTCTTGGGATTACCCCAATAATTGGAACTCCTTTTTCTATAGCTTTGTCAAGCTCCCATTTCATCCAATCACTATATGAAGCATAGATTCCAGCGATACCTAAAACAATATCCGAAGCCGCTATTCTTTCTGAGATTCGCTGTCTTATGTAATATGTATTCATTGAATTTATAGAATCTGTTGGTGGAAATTCTGTAAATTCAACATTAAAGTACCCTCTTGATTCGAGAAGGTTTCTTAACGATTTTAAGTCATTTACATGTGACCAAGAATGACTAATGAAAATTTTATATGTTTTAGCCATGTTTTTATTTCTTTAAAATTGATTTTGTTTTCTCGAAACTATCTATTTGCCATTGTAAGGGTTGCTGGTCGTGAAATAGTCTCTCATACTTTTCAGCTTCAGCATGGTTGCCTAATGCAAGATAGGCATTAGATAAAGAAGCATATTTCCAAAGCAACTCTTCGGCTTCTGGGTCTTCAAGAGATTTCAGAATTATATCAATAATCTCAGCATATGTGAGTTTGGCTTCAACTATAGAATGTGTCTTTAGTTCTTCTGATATCTCATGCAATGATTTTATATACATACAAGTTGCATAGTTTTCACCTGTATAATAATCTTTATATTGATTCCATCCTTTTTTATATGAATCTATGGCTGAGTTAAGATAACTTTTATCGGATGTTATTTCCCATAATCTTTTATTTATTGCTCCTAAAATTCCAAGAGTTTCTGTATCTGTTTGGTTTCCTATTTTCGCCATTATTAGCATAGCATCGGTCAACGCTCTTTGTGTAGATGGTACTTCACTTTTGTAACGGCACAACGCTCGTTGTTGAATATAGTATTTTTCATTTTCTGTTTTAGAACACAATTTCTCCCACAATTGTTCTGCTTTAACAAAATCACCTTTTGCCATATTATCTTTCGCCATCTCAGTCAAAGCATAAATAGAATCTTCATTATTTTTCAATTCACCAATGATACTGGAGATTTCTTCTTCTGAAATTTCCGGTTTTTTTATTTGATGAATGTAAGAATAAAGTGGGCTATCCGTTTTAGGCTCATTGATGACACTTTGAATTAAAGTTCGAAGCTGCGGAATACATTTCTTTGCTTCTGCTTCTGAAATTTCATTTCCTAAATGTTTGTAACTTATTATTCTATCGTGTCCAATATCAAACGGTATTTTCCCTTCATCTTCTTTAATGATTATTGTAGAATATGGACGTAATGCATGACGTACTCCTAATTCGTATATTGCATTAGGGTTAAAAGTTGATATGTCTGCAATAACAATGTCAGCGTAATATAAGAGTGCATACATACTTCTATCAATTATTCCAGATTCTACAATCTCGTCAGCGCGTATGCATTTGCATCCAGCGGATTCTACGGCAGGACGGATTATTTTTTTATACGTAGCATCTAAATCAATAGTACGGTTAGTATCTGGATCCTTTTTCTTGCCGAATCCCATTACTATAAAACATAAATTCCTTTCCATTATTTATAAATTCATTTAGGTCTAACAATTACTTCACTTGCTATAGGATGATTACGCTTATTGAATGCTTGTTCAATATAAGCGTTAGGATTACATTTGAAGTCATCCCATTTAACTAAGATGCAAAATCGATCATCTTCATCATATGCACATTTTCCGTGATTATTTAAGTAATAATTTTTACTAAATTCTTTAATAGTAGTCGCATCGTTAATAGCTACAGTATTATGACTTTTACCACAGATAGAGCATATATGTTGTCCTTTGTATATTGAATCATACATTGAAGGTAATACAACTCCTAAAATTCCGTTTCGAGTATTACCTTCGCTATTATACAATGACGCTTGTAGCTCTCTCTTTATAAATTTCTGTTCTTTCCACCCCAAAGTCTCTGCACTCTGTGCCCCAATCAAGAAGATTGTAACCGTTGAATCAGACAAATAATCTTCTCTGATTTTTCGCATAATATAGTCTTCGTCTTCAGAATTAATAGGGGTATTTAGCGACTTGTCTATCATGTCAACTTTTTCATTGGCACTCCATTTTTGTATTTCTCGTTTATACCAACTATCTTCTGTTTTAAAAGAAATATAACATTTATGTCCCATATGCTTATGTTTTTGCGTACAAAAATACAAAAAAGACCCGAATTATCGAATATAATTCACTACATTTGCACTATAAAATCATATTAAAGAATGAAACTGAATAGAATAAAGACTGTTTTATCCGAAAAAGGTATTTCTCAAACGTGGTTAGCTAAACAGCTCAACAAGAGTTTTAGTATGGTCAATGCCTATGCCTGTAATAGAATTCAGCCTAATTTGGAAACCTTGCAACAGATTGCGGAGATATTACAAGTTGATTTGAAAGATTTGATAACCGATAAAAAGGAAAGGTTACAATAGTATTTAATTAGGTTGGGAGGATCGGAGACCTTTTGCAGTTTATTGCAGATGTATCTATGAACTTCCGATAATATACAATATTAAGAACATGACTCCTGAAGAAAAAGCAAGAATAAAGATAGACCAGTGGTTTACTGATGCAGGTTGGGAAGTTGTCAATAGGGATGCTTATGAACCTACTTGTACGGCTGTAGCTATAAGAGAAGGTTTATTGAAAGGAAATCTTGAAGCAGATTATTTCCTTTTTATTAATGGGAAAGCAGTGGGCGTGCTTGAGGCTAAACGTGAAGAAACGGATGCTTTTGCTTCAAAAGTATGCGAGCAAGCGGCCTTATACGCAAGAAGTGTTCCGAATATCTATCAGACATACCAAAAGCCATTGCCTTTTATCTTTACCTCGAATGGCAAGGAACTATATTTCTGCGATTTTCGTGAACCGGATTCTTATTTCAAGCCGATAATGGCTATCCCTACGCCACATGAATTGGTTAAGAAACTGGGGATTGAGGATACATTTGCCGGACTTCCAACATTGAAAAAGAAAGGGCTTCGTGATTGTCAATATGAAGCGGTAACAGAACTTGAAAAGAGTTTCCGTGCTGGGCAAAATCGAGCGTTGATGGTTCTTGCCACCGGTGCGGGTAAAACATATACGGCTTGTCTTGCTGCCTACCGAATGCTTTCTTATACACCCATGCGTAGAGTGTTGTTTCTTGTTGACCGAAATAATCTTGGAAAACAAGCCGAGGGAGAATTCGGAACTTTTCGTCTGACAGAGAACGGGGATGCTTTCAATACTATCTTTACGGTCAATCGTCTTCGCTCGTCTTCTATCCCTTCTGATAGCAATGTCGTTATTTCTACAATACAACGTCTATTCTCATTCTTGAAAGGAGAAACTATTGAGGATAACGATAACGATGATGAGAACGAACCAGCAGAGGAGGTAACCTTGCCTCCTAATCCCAACTTACCGCACGATTACTTTGATATGATTATCATAGACGAGTGCCATCGCTCCATTTATGGGAACTGGCGCAAGGTGTTGGAGTATTTCGATACGGCTCGACTTGTCGGTTTGACAGCAACCCCGATTGAAGAGACAAAGAAATTCTTTAACTATAATATCATTGTCAATTATACCTTAGAAAAGAGTATCGTTGATGGTGTGAATGTGGATTGTAGGGTGTATCGAATAAAAACGCAAGTTACGGAAACTGGGGGAGCTATATTAGAGGGTGAGAGAGTAAAGGAAGAAACGAGATATACGGGTGAGGTTAAGACTGTGAGAAACAAGGAAACCAAAACCTACACCAATAAAGAACTTAATCGGAGTGTCATTAATCCGGCACAGATAAAGTTAATCCTTTCAACCTATTGGGATGTGGTTTATACAGAATTGTTTAATGACCCGCAACGTGAGCCGAATATGGACTATTTACCTAAAACCTTGATATTTGCTCTCAATGAAGCTCACGCCACAAATATCGTACAGATAGCTAAAGAGGTGTTCGGACGGACTGACGACCGCTTTGTTCAGAAAATCACTTATTCAGCAGGCGATAGTAACGAACTGATACGCCAATTCCGTAATGACAAGGATTTCCGTATTGCTGTCACCTGTACGTTGGTTGCCACCGGAACAGATG
>OHTG01000242.1_pt1 | contig 45035 bp, 38 predicted proteins | sample 1578761 | NCBI WGS metagenome assembly OHTG01 (sample SAMEA3879536, study PRJEB24766) | human gut metagenome | biome: human-associated habitat; feature: feces | place: USA | collected 1985/1987
CCTCTCTGAGCAACAAAGTCGATTTCCTTTTGATAGAGCTTGCCGACATAAACATTATATGAAAATAGATCATACGCTCTGTTTTTTGCAATATTTTATCTTGCGAATTTATCATTGTAACGAATATGCATATCTTCCCAATCCATGAACAATACATAAAATACTTTCCCGTATTGCGGGCTCTCTACAATTCTTCCATGATCAAGAACAGAAAAATAAGTTCCGTCAGCTTTTCGAAGATGAAAGTGAATATAGTCATTTTCATTGCCGTTGTCAATCTGTTCCCAGATACTTGATTCTATCTGTTGCTGTTCATCTTCACGAATCAAGTTGCGAAAACTTTTCTCAGTAAGTCTGAACAGTTCATCTATATCTTTATATCCGGACATATGAAGAAATTCATCATTTGCAAAAAATAGTTCATCATCTTCTTTGTCAGCTCTGTATATGATGAATGCACCTGGAAGATGTTCCGCGATATCCTTGAATGCGAATCCAAGTTGTTTGCGGGCACCTGACCGAAGTCCTTCTCTGTAGACCATACATCCATTTTTTCCATGAAGCTTTATTTCATAAAGAGCGGCATCTGCGCAGCGCATGAGTTGTGAACGATTGGATGCAAATGTTGGATATTCTGCATATCCTAGAGAAATATAAAATGCATGTTCCTTACCATGGTATGAGAATGATTTAGGAAGTTTGGTGAATTTCTGCAGCTGTATATCTGCTTCTGCAAAGGTACAATTTGGTAAAAGAATGCAGAATTCGTCACCACCATTTCTTCCAAGTAATGCATCGGATGGGAAAAAAGTCTTCATGCTGTCTGCAAGATTCTTTAGTGCCCTGTCTCCGTAATTATGTCCATAGATATCATTAATAAACTTGAAATCATCGATATCAAGGAGCGCAGCCACAAAATGTGCTTTTGGATTTTTTTGAATCATTTTTTCTGCAAATTCATCAAATCCATAGCGGTTATAAATATTTGTAAGAGAATCTGTGCGCGCCAGTATCTGAAACTTTTTCTTATGTTCTTTTGCTACTAACCATACTCTGGTAAGAACTGACAGGAGAAGGCTTATTGTAAGAAACATTCCGATGATGATTATCAGTAGTGTGGCATTTCTCCATCCACTTTTAGGAGTTACTTCAAATTTCCAGTTTTCATCTCCTATTGTAAATGTATAAGAAACAGGATGATTTATTTGCCCATCTGATTGATAAACCACTTTATAAGTATCACTCCATGGAGCGTCTGTTTTTGAAATTTTGTATTCGTATCCAAAATTTGAAAGTGCACTGATTGAATCTGAAAAAATATCCGGAACACGCAGGATAACAATAGTAAATCCCCAGAAATACTCATGTCCGTTTTTATCTTTCAGGTATACGGGATTGCGTACTGCAATTCCATATCCTCCCTGTTTTAATTTGAAGGGGCCCTGCGTAATGATTGTATGGTTGTCTCTTGCGTAACAGGAAATTTTTCCGCGGTCTTTATCATGGATCAAATCAATCTTACCTGCCTCATTTCCATTAGCCGGATAAATATCTGTAACAACACCATTAGGAGCGAGCTGTACACTTTCAATAGAATCAGACATAAGATTTCCTGCAATTGTTTCAAACTGATGGATTTCGCCATCTTCACTTATTAAGATTTGCTTCAAGGTATCTGTGATCTCAATTCCATTTGTAATTTCATTCTTTATTCGTTCGCCATAGGTGGCTACGTTTAATTGTGCTGTTATGTGTCTCTGCTCTTTTTCGTGGGTGTCTGTTTTGTATACAATCAAACTAACAAGGCATATGCCCAGTAAAAAAGTGATAAGAGGCACAAGTGTTTTCTTTTTCACTTGGTTCACCTCATTTTGTCCATGGGAATTTTTATAATAAAGCATTATATCACAGAAGTTGAAAAACAGAATAAGTTTTATGAAAAAACGAACTGTGCAAAATCTTTATACATCTATGACAAAAGAATGTATATCGATAGGGATTTGTGAAATCTATATATTTTAAGAAGGAGCCTTGGAATCATCATAAATATCCTGTATTTTTGCTTTTACAGCTTTACGACGTTTTTCTGTATCAGAAGGTACGTGGTGGAGCCATGCAAGATATCCTGAGCGAGAGACACCTAAAAATTTCAACATTCCGGAGACGGAAACCCGGCGTCCAGCCTTTTTGGCAGCTTCCGTCTTCTCAGACACTTCGAGATAAATGGCTTCCGTCATTTTCCCAGAATGTTGATTGCTTTTTTTAACACATCAAGTGCATCTTGGGCATCACGTAATTCACGTCTGAGACGGGCAATTTCCTTCTGCTCATCAGATGCATAATTACCAGAACCACGAACAGGAATATCACCTGATTCTCGGAAGTCTTTCAGCCACTTTGTTAATGTACTGTATCCGATGCCAAGATTTTCTGCACATCCACGTACTCCGAGATCTTTATGATCTTGATAGTACTGGATTGCATCAAGTTTAAATTGTTTGTCATGTTGCTTTGCCATATGAGATCCTCCTTCAGCATGTTTCTATTGTACCATGCTTATGTGTATTTGGAATTTCTCATTTTGGCTTGTACTATTTATATTCTAGCACCAAATATGGAAAATGATGTGAAGAACATTAACCAACTTATATTAATTAGAAGTAAGTTAATGAGAGCAATAATTTCGAGTAAATTGCAATACAAAAATACTCAAAAATTGGAGAATCTTGAAATTTGAGATATGAGGTTGCATTATTAAAAAAAGAATAATGAAGATGACAAATCACTAAGGTTTATGGTTGGCCTTAGTGATTTGTTGTTTACTGAAAACCACATACATGACTTCCAGTCAAGGGGAAGAATGAATACAGTGGTTGACTTGACGGGAAGGAAGGGGTGTGGTTTTTAATTTGATCATTTTGGATGGAAATGATTAAATTAAAAAGCAATTGGACTATTTTATCTGTGGGGATATAAAAAGTGGAAATACATTTCTGTTACCGGTACTGGTATTATGACTTTACCGTGTGTTTTATAGTCAGTATTTTAGGACAATTGCTATGTTATGCTTGATTTTGAGTGATGTAAATATGAAAATATATAATAAAATGGACAAGATTGTTGATATATAGCGCACAAACGAATATAATGAAAATAGTAATTTTGCGAGGTGAGAAATGGAAAATATTACAGTAAAAGAAGCAGCAGAAAAATGGGATATTTCAGTAAGAAGGGTCCAAACTCTTTGCAATGAGGGTAAGGTTGACGGAGCGGTTTTGTTTAGTGGAGTATGGGCTATTCCTGCGTCTGCGGAAAAACCTGCTGATCATAGAATAAAAACAGGTAAATACATAAAAAAAGAAGAAAAGATAGGGCCAATTCTGAAGTGGGCTGGTGGGAAAACTCAATTATTGACCGAGATTAAATCTAGAATGCCTAACAACTTCAATAAATACATTGAACCGTTTATTGGTGGAGGGGCAGTTTTCTTTGATTTAGAAAAAAAAGGCTCAATAATTGCTGATGCTAATCCTGAATTGATTAATTTATATGTTCAGATTGCAGAAGAACCATTAGAACTTATTTCTTTGTTGAAAAAATATAAGAATGAAGAAGGTTTCTTTTATGAAATGAGGGCAAAAGATTGGATGGAATTATCACCAAGTGAAGCTGCAGCTCGTATGATATATTTAAATCGTACATGTTTTAATGGTTTATATAGATTAAACAAAAAGGGTATGTTTAATACTCCTTATGGAAGGTATAAAAATCCAACTATTTGTAATGAGCAAAGGATTTTGTTGGCTTCAGAACTTTTGAAAGATACGACAATTGTGTGTGGTGATTACTTGGATGTATTAAATAGATATGCGTCTGAGGGTGATTTTGTATTTCTAGATCCACCATATGTTCCGATTTCAGAATATGCAGATTTTAAGAGATATACAAAAGAACAGTTTTATGAGAAGGATCAAATTAATCTTGCAAATGAAGTTGATAGACTTGTGAAAATCGGCTGCAAAGTCATGCTAACAAATTCAAATCACCCATTAGTGCATGAATTATACGGAAAATATCATATTGATCTTATTGAAACAAAGAGAAATATTAATAGAAATGGAAGTAAACGTAAAGGAGAAGACGTAATTGTTACAACCTACTAAATTAGATGACCAATTTTATAAGTTTCCTACTACGAGATATATGGGCTCAAAAAATAAACTTATTGAGTATATATGGGCAGCAACCGAAGGTCTAGAGTTTGATTCAGTTCTTGATTTATTCTCGGGTTCAGGTGTTGTGAGTTATATGTATAAATCCCAGGGGAAAAAAGTAATTAGTAATGATTATATGGCAATGTCAGCTGTAATGACAAAAGCACTCATTGAGAATAATAGAACCCTGTTGTCGAAAGAAGAAGCATTGGCTCTTATAGAAGAACCAGAGGAGATTGATTCATTTGTACAAAATACCTTTAATGGAATATATTACTCGAATCAGGATAACAAGTTTATCGATATCGTAAGGACAAATATAAAAGGTATGGAGAATGAATATAAAAAGGCTATAGCTTTGGAAGCGCTTATCAGATCTTGTGTGAAGAAAAGACCTAGAGGGATTTTTACATATGTAGGTGATAGATATAACGATGGAAGAAAAGATCTTCAGAAATCTTTTAAAGATCATTTTTTAGATGCGGTAGAAGATATCAATAAGGCTGTTTTTAGTAATAAAAAAAGAAACAAGTCTCTTAATAGCAATTTTATTGATGTAAATGCAAAAGCTGACTTAGTTTATATAGATCCACCTTACTATACCCCTAAGTCAGATAATGAATATGTACGAAGATATCATTTTGTTGAGGGAATAGCAAGGGACTGGCAAGGTGTAGAAATTCAAGAGCATACAAAAACTAAAAAGTTTAAGTCATATCCAACTATGTTTTCAACTAGAGAAGGTGCTGAGAAGGCGTTTGATATGATTTTTAAAAGATATGAGAAATCAATTTTGGTAGTATCATATTCGTCAAATAGCCTCCCAACAAAAGAAGCAATGATTTCATTGATGAAGAATTATAAATCAGATGTTTCGGTTATTCCAATTGATTATAAGTATAGTTTTGGGACACGAGAAAATACTGAACGTAATGATGTAAAAGAATATATATTTGTGGGGTGTTAGATATGGGAAAGAGTAATGTAGAACAAATTGATGCTGATACATTTGAAGTGACTGATTTTGAGAAAAGAATGACCGAATATGGGGAGAAGTTAGTAGAACTGAAGAGAATAGTTAAAAATCCAATTGATATTTGGTTGATTGGTAATACTGGAATGCGAAATCCTTGGAGGATTCCTAGTGGTTTTAAGGTTTATGTAGAATCAAACATGGTTGGAAGAATAAGAACACCAGAAGATCAAGTGGCATTCAAAATGATTTTACTTAATTCAGGAGAAATAGGTGGTGATCTTGAAAAAGATGTTGACGCAAGTATTACAAGAAAGTACCGATTAATGTTCAACAAATACGGATTTGCATATCCTGAAGTTAGAAAAAGTGCTGGATTTACACAAGAAGAATTAGGACCATTAGATGGGATAACTCCTTTAGGACGGGCTTTTTATGCGGCAGATTCGGTATCCGCTCAGCAGGAATGTTTTTTAAGAGGATTAATTGTCCCAATGAATAGATTGGACGATTCTCGTTGCTTTTCTCCGTTATTGTGGGTTTTGTCGGTACTCTTGCGTCTTGAGGAAAGGGTTGGAGACTCAAAAATCAGTTTTATCGAATTTGCCACTTGTGTACAAACATCCACTCCGAATGCGAATATTGATGAGGTGATTGACGAGATATTAAGGATTAGAGAAAATCGTAAAAGTGCAGAGAATAAAAAAAGATTCGATAGTGAGCTTATTGATGAGAAGAGTCAAAAGTATCTTTTACAGAAAGCTAATTTTAAAACATATGCTGATATGAATATAAGATATCTTATATCATCTGGAGTTCTGAAAAGATCAGGCCGAGGAATGTCTCTTATTGCAGAAAATAAAACGTTAGCAAAAGAATTGATAAAAGGAACTGTAAGTGATGAGCCGCTAAAAGAGAGATTAATTCGTTTATGTAACGGTGCAGAACTTCCGACAGATAATGTAGAAACTGCAAATATGGTATTGAATGATCTTTTGGCTGAACTTAATCAGTACAACATTTCATATGAAATGCCAAATATTCCATTAGATTCAGCGAAGAATATTAATATTGTACGTGCAAGTCTGAAGAAAAATATCGATAATTTTAAAGAAGAGGAATATGCAAAGTTACAAGCTTCGCAGTGGAAAGAAATATATGAATATATGCAGTTACTTATTGTTAATAACGGGCATGAGAAGGAACTAGACGCTGATAACTTTATTAAAGTTCCAACTTCCGAGGCTGCAGCATATTTAGAATGGACGTTATGGAGAGCATTTTTGGCAATTGATCATACAGTTAATAAACCATATGATGCAAGATCATTTAGAATTGATCAAGATTATCTTCCTATTGGAACAGCACCAGGTGGTGGGTCTGATATGGTGTTTGAGTTTGAAGACTATGTAATTGTTGTTGAGGTTACTATGTCTACAAATTCAAGACAAGAAGCAATGGAGGGTGAACCAGTCAGAAGACATGTGGCTGATTTAGTAATGAAATATAATAAGCCTGTTTTTGGGGTATTTGTTGCTAATAAAATAGATTCAAATACTGCAGAGACTTTTAGAATTGGTGTTTGGTATAACAAGGATGATGAAAAAATGGATTTGCGTATTGTACCTTTTACTTTAAAACAATTTTCTTTTTGGTTTAAGCAAATGTTTGAAAGTGGAAATGTCTCTCCAGATTATTTTTTAGGGCTTTTCAGAGAATGCTTTATTGCAAAAGAAAACAAAGAAGCACCACAATGGAAACTTGAAATTGATGAACTTGTAAATCGTGGAACTAATGAAAATGTTTTGATAGAGTATTATAAAAAGTTTAAAAACTTTGGTTTTGCTGGTTAATACACCTATTGTGTGAAAAACTTTGGTGATTTGTGTAATGTCAATTGAAAAAATATGGGAGACGAAAAAATGAGTAGCGAAAAATCTGTAAACGAAGAAGATGGTGTACTCAAGTATATTTCTATTATACAAGAATTAAAACAAGATGAGAAAATCGTGGTATATAGAGGGGAAACACAAGATTTTGGTACAACCGCTTGTCAGCCAAATGTATTTAGAGATGGATACTTAGACAATAATGAAAGATTTGAAAAAAATATTCTAGATGAAATGACGGCTAATCATTTGGCAAGAGGAGATTCTTATCTTGAAAAGGCAATTAATGCACAGCATGGGGGATTTCCTAGTAGACTGCTAGATGTGTCATATAATTCTTTGGTAGCGTTGTTTTTTGCAACAACACCATTTTATAACAAAAAAATAACTGCGTCAGACGAAGATGATGGATATGTTTATGTTTTTTCATTAGATGAAATGTTTTGTCCTGTAGGGGATGGAATAAAAGATAATTATACTGCTTTAATTTCAGATGAATATGAGTGGTATTCAAAGACAACTCTGTTTAACCGAAACTTTAAGTTGATTGATCACATAAAAACAAATCCAAGAATAATTGCGCAGCAAGGAGCATTTATTCTTTTTCAAGGGATGGATGCACATTCAATTCCTTTAAATTTATATATAAGAATTAAAATTCATAAAAAGGCAAAACCACGTATTAGAAAACAACTTAAAGATTTATTTGGGATTCATATGGGAACGATTTATCCAGAAGAAAACAATTTGGTTGACGAGATTATTAGTAAAAGTAAGATTACAAATAGTATGCCATTTACTTTAGAAAATGAACTTCAATTAGTTTTCAAGTCTCTAGAAAATGATATAGATTGCTTGTTATGCCGTATATTATTGAATGATAATATCGATTTAATAGCAGAACTTGAACGGACGATATTTTGGTATAAGATGGGCTATTTAGAGTTATCTAGTTATATAAATAAGTTCGAAAATGATAAAGACGAAGAAAAAGAAATTATAGAAAGATTCAAAAAGAAATATAATCGATATATCGATATGACTATTTCTAAAATAATAAAAAAGCATGATGGAGTCTTTATAAACCGAAAAGAATTGTTAATATAGTGGGAGAATACAGAAGATATGAAATATGAGATGCTCGAGAGAAGAATTGAGATAGTAAAAAAGGTTGTAGAAGAAGAAAATGATTTGAGTCTTGGAATAACAGATGGTGAATTAGCTCAGTTGTTTGATGATGGAAAGAAGATAATTACATCATCTGATCTAAAAATTGGAGATTCAAAAAATATAATATTTTATGAGTCATTCAAAGCTATTGATGATATGCAACTAATGAATTTGATTATGTCATGCATTGATAAAGATCAATATAAGCAATTTCAAATTTTAATATTGGTGCATTCAGTTAAAGAAAAGATTCATATTTCTGATCTTTTAGATGAAAAATGTGAAAAGTTAAGAAAGGACAAAAAACTAAGTAAAGCATCTATAAAATGGGAAGTATATTTTGTTGGAATTGCAGGGGAAACAGATATACACATTGCGATAGATAGTGCAATAAGAATAAATGAGTATACACATGAAAAGAATGAAATAGAAGGACGCGTATATAACGCAAAATTATCCGATTTAGTAAAGTTATATGATAATTTGGGCGATGATTTGTTTAAGGATAATGTTCGAGAAAAGATAGAAGATGTTTTAGATGTTGATACGGAGATAAAAAATACACTAGAAAATCAACCGGAAGATTTCTGGTTTTTTAATAATGGTATTACGTTACTAGTAGAATCAGATAGTATTAAACAACGACGCGAGTATCAATTAGACATAAATATATCTAATAATTGTGGTGTGTCGGTAATAAATGGAGCACAAACAATATCTGTAGCAGCCATGTATTATTTAAATTTGTTTGAAACATTGGAAAATAAGATATTATCAGACAAAGAAAGAGAAGAATTTGAAGTAAAGAAAAAGCAAGCATTAGAAGCGAAAGTTTTATTAAAGGTGATAAAAAAAGATAGCTATAAAGAAGAGTTAAAAGACTTTTATAAGAATATAAGTGTATCTCTTAATCGCCAAAAAGCTATAAATGATGCAGATATACGATATACTGATTACCTAATTGAGGATATTAATAGTATTTCTGAGAAAAAGAAAGAACCATTTTTTAGAATTCAGAAAAGAAGTAGCAATAAACAAAGAAGATCTAGAGGCGAATACAAGATAGAAGATTTTGTTAAAATAACAGCAATATATTTGCTTCAAGAACCAGGGACAGCAAGATCTTCAAAAGGTAAATACTTGAGAATGGATTCACAATGGGAGCGTCTTAAAGTAAGTAGAAATGAAGAATTTGATGAAAAATTATTCTTAAAGAAATATAAGCCATTTGTTATTACAGAAAAACTGTTTCGCGGTTTGAATAAAAATATGACTATGTCTGCTAAGGAATGTAATAGTATAGAACTTCAAAATACATATAAATATGGAACTGAATTTTTAACTGCATATATTGTTTGGGTTGCAAACAAGAAACAAATAGAAGATTTTAGCTCATTTCCCGACGAACTTATTTGGGATGATAAACTAGTAGAAATAATTAAGAATGAGTTTGCAAAGGCTGTTATTGCATGCTTTAAGCGTGAAGAGATTGACAGTAATCTTTTTAAGAAGGATAAATCATATTTAGAATTAAGAGATTATCTGTCAAAACTGTTTGTATTAGACACCACAATTCAAAAGTTGTTTAGTGAGAATTAATGGTTTGTATTATAAAAATAACAAGAATGGCTATTTGCTTTTGTAAATGATGAAAAAATTTGTTTGCAGACAAAAGTGAAAGGAACGAAGATAATGGCAAAAGGGTTTATTTATATTATGACTAATCCAGCGTTAAAGGATATGGTCAAAATTGGATACGCAACAGATGTGGAAAGTAGAAGAAAGCAGCTGAGTACCACAGCACTTATTAGAAAGCAGTTAGAAAGTGTGCTTTCATGGAAAATCGGAATTGAAACAGATTTCTCAGTCAGTGTTGGAAAATCTGCAAAGTATATGTATAAGTGGCTTTCAAAGGAAGAGTATGATGCTTACCTTTCGACTTATTTCATGGGAACAGTGGAAGACGGCTGGAGAGCTGTATTTGCTATGACGGAGCTTTTCAGTGCGGTTGCACCGGGAGTCGCTGAAAAATTAGGATATGAGTACAGCTTTGAAGAAAAACAGAGTTGTATGGAATTTTTGGAGCATGTTAGAAACATGCCGGAGGATGCGGATGAATTTTAATCAGATAAATAAGGTAATGAACGCTCTTAATTTAGGAGAAGTGATAGGCGAACCTGTGGAAGTCAAAGGCGGTTTGTTGCATAAAATGTTTCGTGTCTGTACTTCAAGCGGAAGTTATGCTGTCAAAGTGCTAAATAGTGAAATTATGAAGCGTCCAACTGCATTGAAGAATACAATTAATTCAGAGAAGATAGCAGCGCTTTTTGCAAATAGTATTCCGGTAGTTGCGGCACTGACAGTAGACGGCAAGCAAATTCATGAAAGAGATGGATGTTATTATATGGTTTTCAATTGGATAGATGGAAAATCCATTTTTGCACCGGATATATACGAAATGCATTGTGCTAATATCGGAGATATATTGGGTAAAATGCATAGTCTAAATATTATCGTAAATGGTGTTGTTCCGGAAGAAGCAGAGACCTCTCTCTATGAGTGGGAAAAATATTTGCAACTGGCTAAAGGTCAAGGCATAACAGATAAAGCATGGATGGAGCAATACGAAAAATCACTTAACGACATTATAGAGTGGAACAAGCAGGTGTGCGAGGCACAGGAAGTTCTTGTGCAGAATCAGGTTATCAGTCACAGAGATTTAGACCCGAAAAATGTGATGTGGAACAATGATGATCCATTCCTTATTGATTGGGAAGCTGCTGGATATGTAAATCCCTATCAGGAACTTTTGGAAGTCATTAATTATTGGGCAGATGACGGCAAAGGGAACTTGGATAAAAGCTATTTTGATGCAATTGTAAAAGCGTATGGAAAGCATATGAACTTAGCAGATGTAGAATGGGATGAGGTACTGTCTGGAAGTTATATGGGAATGTTAGGTTGGCTTGAATATAATGTGAAACGCTCTGTCGGTATAGAAGTATCAGGTGATGAGGAAATTAAGGATGCAGAGCAACAAGTTGTGGGAACGATTAAGGAATTATATTGCTATCAGAAAAAAACAAAATTACTGAAGGAGTGGTTGAAGCATGATAGATGATTCAATCGAATACAGAAGCATCATTATGCGATGTGATCAAATTGAAAAAACTGCATATCGTAATTTGTCGTCTGACATGGAAATAGAGTTTTTCAAAGAAGGAATGGAAACTGTTTGGGCAGATGTGCAGAAGAGAGCAGGCGAATTTAAAGATGTTTCAGATACGGACATAATGTATTATTTTATGGAACGTTTTGGAGTCAGCAAAAGTGAATTATCCAAGAGATGTATTTTTTTGAAAGAAAAAGCTACGAGTAAATATATAGGAACTTGCATTGCATGGTTTGAACCCAAAGGAAAGCATAATGTCCCCGTGGTGCATTGGTTGGCTGTAGATGATGCTTATGCCGGAAAAGGCTATGCCAGAATGCTGATTACACAAGTGTTGGTAATTTTTGAGAAACTTGGGGAAGCGGATAGAATTTATTTACATACTCAGCCATGTTCGTATAGAGCAATTAAATTGTATAGCGATTTTGGTTTTTGCATGTGCAAGAAGGATACCTATGGAACAGCTATGAATGAATATGCGGAAGCGATTGAAATATTAAAGAAGCATATGACAGAGGAAGCATTTCATAAGCTGGTCCGGATGAGTGTGGAGTAGGGAAATACAGCCAAAGGATGTTTATATTAGGTGGTTGAAAAAATGATACTTATTTTTGATTATTTTGAAACAATAATACATAACAAGTCTATGGATTTTAATCGTGGACTTAAAACTATGTGGGAAAAATATTATAAAGATAAATGCACATTTGAAGAGATATCGGAATATGGCGAGGAACTGTTTCAGCATATGATGGAGGTACATAAACAAGGATTAGAATATGCTTTTGTAAAAGACGAACTCCCTAAATATGCGGAAAGATACGGTGGGGATATCATAAAAATGACAGTTGAAGAAGAGGCTGATTTTCTGATGAAATGTAACGAAATGGAAAATATGCCTTATATTCCTGAAGCACTTGCAGAGTTTGATAAAATGGGAATTCCTATGTATGTTTTATCGAATAGTGGATTCACAGCAGAAGCACTTTCGTTTGCTCTTGAAAAATTAGGTATACGAAAGTATTTCAAAGAGATATGGTCTAGTGCTAATTATGGAAAAATAAAACCAAGCAGAGAGTTTTTTGAGATGGCTATAGAACAGGTTTTATTAGATAATCCGGCAGAAAAAAGAGAAAATATTGTATTTGTAGGTGATACATATAATTCAGATGTAAGGGGGGCAAATGACGCAGGAATTGATGTAATATGGATAAATCATAAAGGCGAAAGAAATACGGAGAATTTGTCGGTTCATAGTATTAGTAATACAAGTGAGTTGATTGGAATTGTAAAATGATTACTGAAATGACAGAATTTTTTAATACAGAATACGATGCTTATTTTGAGGGTGGATGATGTTGTTTTTGGCATATTGCTATGCAATGGGATAAGTGATTTACAGGTGCTTTAGAGTAGTGGATAGAAAATTTAGTTAGGTGCTGCATGTTCAGAGGAGGTACGATTAATGAATAGATTTGAAAATGGCTTTGATTCTTACCAAAAAGCAATATTAGAATTAGAGAAAAGAAGTGAAGACGAATTTAAGCTAAAGGCTGTTATTATTAATTTTCATCATTCAATTGAAGTTCTGTTTAAACATATTCTTTATTCTAAAAGTAAATGCTTGATATATAGGGATATAAATAATTTGGTAAGTGAAGCTTTTGATAGAAAAATTGGAAAGAAAAATAATCAAAAGGAAAATGCGGAACATACAGTAAGTTTTGATGAAACCATTAGAAGAGTAATTGTTATTTTTGATGAACAGATTGATCCGTATGCTTATAATGGTTTTTTATATCTGAACAAACTAAGGAATGCATTAACACATAATGAAGTTGCATTATCGGTAGAAGAGGTAGAGCAAATCGTAGTAACACTTACGCCAATTGTTACTGCAATATTACAAAAGCATTTAAATGAAGAGGAAAAGAAAAGCTTTGATAATTTTGTTGAATCTGATAAGTATAAGAAAATATTGCAAAAGCTTATAGGTAATAACGTGGCATGGCGTATTACTATGATATCTAATTTGTTGGAGCTATACTCAAATAGAGATTATGAAAGTCTGTCCGGAAATGAAATCAGACATTTGGAATTAACTCTATCTCTATTGAATGTTATCGTAACCAAAGAAGATATGTTTTACAATATAGACGATGAATACTACATTACATATATGTCCTATCTTAAACAGGAAATTTGTGATTTGCTCGTTTTTAATGCTGAAAGAATAAAAATGAGTGAAGAAATCAAAAATGTAATCAAAAGAACAAATAATATCCAGGATATTATCAAGGAATACTTAGTTAATGCAACCTTGTATGTATACGGTCTTGTAAGTAATCAAGGATACATTGCCTTTGAGGAGGATGCAATACATGAAATTCTAAATAGAAAATCTTTTGATAATAACAATGACATTTTTTCGGTGTTGTATTGTATGAGTAAGATTGTAGATGTGCTTGTCATGATTACAGGGACGAAGAAAAGAGCAGAATTACTAAAGAATATATATATTGGTGATTTACAAGCGGATTCTGTTGATTTAATATATACAACACTGCTTGGCTGGTTCGAAAAAAATGCTTGGTATAATAATGCAAATATAGAAAAGCTTGATAAGAGTATTCGAGATGTAATTGAAGATGCAACATTGTTTGATGAAGTATATCAAGAAATATGGAATGAGGAATTGTATCAAGAGCTCATCGGGGAATTTGGAGAGTGGGGAACCATAGACCGAGTGGATGATATCACAGTTGAGCAACTGGAAACTGTGGTTATATCTGGGCAGAGTATAACTCTTGTATTTGACGTTACATTTTCTACACAGACATACTCAGATCATGAATATTATGATAATGGTAGCCAGGAATGCTACGTTAAAATTGTTGGACATATAGAAGAAAAATTTATTATTGATAAATCTGATTATATAGGAACAACGGTTGGATTTCGAAATTTTAAATTTGATTAAGGTAAGTTGTATGCCTCGTCAAGTCCACATATTTTAACTTGAATTGAATAACCTTAACAATAGCCAGGCAGTAATGTCTGGCTATTGTTAAGAGGTTTTGCGTACACACAAAATTTGTGCTTGCAAAAATCCATAAAACGTTATAGAATAAATTTAATAATAAAGTGAGTACACAAATTAAAAGTGTAAGCAAGAAGGCGATTCTATGGATATCAGATATTTTGAGCTAAGAGCGGCTAATAAGGATTGCAAGGAGAAATTCTCCGATGTAGCAAAGAAGAAATATGCAGGGGTTCCTATTTTTGAACATGCTTGTAATTATGTGAATAATAGTCAGAGCTATAAGAGAACCGGCAGACATTTGGAGATTATTGAAATTGGAGATTACTATATTAAGGTGAAGCTTACCAGTGAGAGCAAGTTAGAAATGGCAAGCAAGTCTTTGGCAGGTTTTACAAGAGAATTGCTTCGAGTGGATCAGGAGTTGTTTCCGGATGAGGGACAGAGAGTGTTCCGGCTCTTTATCTATAACAATACCTTATTTAGAAATACACAGTTTTCGGTGGAGGAATTAGAACATACAGACAGTGATGAGATGTCCGATGTGGAAGCACTTAAGCTTTGCGTAGAGGTTTTCTGTAACAGTATGACAGCATCCAAGGAAGAGGCTGTTATAAATGCCAGAACCAAGAGAGAAGTCAAGAAGCTTCTTGCAGAATATGCAAGATTCAAAAGAATGAATACTTATTGTGACAAAATGGGGAGGGAGTAGGTTATGAAGAGCGTATTATTGTTTTTGTTTAAGCTGCCTTTTAGAATATTGGCACTTCCTATTGTTATATTATTATTTGGACTAGTATACTGTATCATTGATATTTAATTAATTTTATGGTCTGACAAACAGTTTCATGATATACTAAAAAGAAATGGCGGTGATTTTAGATGGCAAGACCAAAAAAATATAATATTTCATTAACGGATGACGAACTCAAGGAACTAAAATCTGTTATGCGTAAAAAGCAAACAACCAAAACTGTTCGAAACAGATGCCAGATTATCATTGATCTAGATGAGGCACACGGTAAAGTTCTTACCCATGCACAGTCTGCCAAAACAAATTGTGTATGTATGGCTACTATCATGAATACTGTAAAGCTTTATTCCGAAAAAGGCATCCAGGGTATCCGTACAATGAACCGGAATGTCAATTCTGATAATGCACGCAGAAAATTTGATGGGCGTGCTGAGGCTCGTATTATTGAAATTGCGTGCAGTCCTGCACCGGAAGGACATTCCCGCTGGACACTCCGTCTGCTGGAAGAACAGGCAAAAATTGTACTTGATGTTCCAGTCAGTAAAGATACCATCGGCAGGGCTTTAAAAAAAATAAACTTCGACCTCACATGAATGATTACTGGTGTATTCCGTCAAAAGAAGATGCTGATTTTGTAGCCTGCATGGAAGATGTCCTTGATGTTTATGAACTCCCATATGACCCGATGTACCCTGTTGTCTGTATGGATGAAAAGCCATACCAGCTTTTGGATGATGTAAGGCAGCCACTGCCTGTTCGTCCGGGTGACAACCAGAAAACGGATTCCGAATATAAGAGGAATGGCACCTGCAGCATATTTGCTTTTGTTGAACCACTTGGCGGCAGACACCATGTGAGTGTCCATGAACACCGTACTGCAATTGACTGGGCAATGGAAATCAAATATCTGTCAGATGAAATGTTTCCAGATGCAAAGAAAATCATACTGGTAATGGACAATCTAAACACCCATAAAGCTGCTTCACTTTATAAAGCATTTCCACCATCAGAAGCAAGAAGGATCATAAAACGACTGGAAATCCACTATACGCCTAAACATGGAAGTTGGCTTGACATGGCAGAAATTGAGCTTAATGTAATGACACGCCAATGTCTTTCGCGTCGAATATCCACCCTTGACAAACTTAAATGTGAGTTATCAGCATGGGAAATGGAACGTAATCGGGATACAGCTAAGATACAGTGGCATTTCCAAACAGGGGATGCACGGGAAAAACTGATATCACTGTATCCGACACTATCATCTGTCACTTTTTAATTAAAGTGGCAGATATACTAAATTTCAATGATACAGTACACTAGGTATAGGAGAGTATGAGTAGATGGATAAAATTTTAAGAGAACCTAATATATGGGATTTACATATCCACACACCGCTTGGAACACCAACGAAGAAAAATTACGGAGGGGTATCAGCGGAAGAATTTGTAGATGAACTTATTAAAATATATAGGAATGAAGATAAAAAAATAGGAATGATTTCTTTTACTGATCATAATAAAATAAATGTGGAAGCGTATGAGGCATTTCGAAACAAAAGTGATATTGCAATTATTCCGGGGATAGAAGTTGATGTCTATCTGACCGAGGGCGCAAAAGATTCAAAGCATATTATTTTTTATTTTGATGAAAAAGAGCTGAGTAATATTTCTGATTTGCAAAAACTGATTGAGGGGTACATTAAGAAAAAGGAAAAAGTATATTTTGAAGATTTTGTTATGTATTTGATTGAAAATAAGAAGAAATTTGCAGTATCGCCCCATGCTTTTAAGCAGGGAAAAAGAGGGATTAATTATGAGTGGACGACTGAAGATACTGCAGATAGAGGAACAAGTGAGTTTTCTGGTCTATTTTTTCCTTTTTGGGAAGCAGGCGGAAAAAGTGATATTTGCAAGGCAATTGAATTTTTAAAAGAGCAATCTGGAGAAGAAGAAAATCAGCAAGCGGTAATAGCATTTTCTGATTCAGCAGATTATAAAAAAATAAAAGATTATATTGAAAATCCACATCAGTATTTTTTATGTTTAAATTCATTTAAAGGATTATTGCTGGCAGGAAGCGACAGAAGTAGAATTATATATGAGTATGAGGATAGACCCAAAAATAATCCTTCAGAAAAAATAAAGAAAATTATTTTATCAAATGATTTAAAGAAAATAAATCAGAAAAATAAAATAGAACTGCAATTATCGGATCGGTTGAATGTTATTGTTGGAGGAAGAGGAAAGGGAAAATCTGCACTTTTAGATGCAATAGTATATAAGATTGATAATAGAAAAATAGAGGATAGAAGCAGAGCCTCTTTTGTAAAAAAATTTGATATGCAAATTACAAATTTTAATGATACTGAATTAGCATCAGACACAAATATCGTGTATTTTAGTCAATCTTACATAAATAAGTTGTTTGATGGAAATAGTCAGGAAAAGTTTGAAAAATTTTTTGAAAAACAATTTGCGGAAAGTGAGTCTGTATCTTCTGGTATATCAGATATAAAAATGATTCTTGAGAGGACAGAAGAAATTTCGTCAGTTGATGATCTAAATGTTGCGGATGATTTGAAAAATATTGTTTCAATCGGAAAGAAATTAACAAATCTTTCAATAAAAAATAAAAAAACAAAAAAGGTTCCGCTTTATAGTGAATGTCACGGATACGATAAATGTATACGTGATTTATTGCCTCAAAATTCAGAAATTTGGGATGAACAATTACAAAATGCATTTAAACAGTTTATAGAGCAGTTAGTGGAGAATATTGCAAAATATAATTACAATACATTGTTTGAAACTAAATTTGCGCAATTAATGAAGAATAAGATTGAAGAAGAGAAAAGAAAAAAGAGCCGGATTGATAAAATGAAAGGGGATAGCAAGGAGCGTATTGAACAAAAATTGAAGTTTTTGTACAGTAAAGAGTTGGAAAGAATCCGCCAGATAAATAAACTTTATAAAATTGAAAAAAGTAAGACACAAGTTGATATTCAATACGCAAAGTGTTCAGGAGAAAAAGATAATAAATTTTTCTTTGTGTCTGTTGCCAATAAGGAACATCCAGTAGAATATGCCAAGAGAATGATTATAGAAGCTGTAAATAAATCTAAGTATAAAGGATTTGAAAAAAAGGAAATTGATGAAATATTTAAAGTGTATGCAACTTCACAAGAACTAAATGAAAATATAAAAGACTCTATCACATTTTTTGAATTGGAAAAAAAGATAGAAAATCTTGAGGAGTTAAAAGCTGAAAAGGTACAAAGGATTATATATAAGTCAGGAGAAGAGTTTATAAATCTTCACAATACTTCACCAGGTACACAAACCAATGCTGTTATGGAGTTTATATTACATACAGATTCAACGGTTCCGTTATTTATTGATCAGCCAGAAGATAACATTGATAATGAAGCAAGATATACGCAATTAACACGTTGGATTAGAAATCAGAAATATAAAAGACAGATTATTTTAGTGACACATGATGCCAATGTTGTTATAAATGGTGATGCGGAATGTGTGATTATTGCAAATCACACAAGTGATAAGTTTAGTTATGAATATGGGGCATTGGAGTATGGAGATGTTTTAGATAGCGCGGCAGTTATACTTGATGGAGGAAAAACTGCAATTCATAGGAGAATGGAAAAGTATGGAGAATGATTTAAATATTAAATTTATGCAGGAAAAAAAGGAGATTTGTATTAATATTTTACAACCGGATCTTGCAAAGCTGATTCATGAAATAGTTGCATACAATCTGCATGTTACAAAAGAAAATATTGATATTAGTACAGAAAATAAAGAGTTTGATAAAGATGAATTTTTAGACATTTTGATAAATGTTCATGAGGAATTTATGCTTGAAATAGAACAATTCTATCAAAATATACAGCAAGACATAAGTACATATTATTCAGATGAAGAGCTTAGCAAGATAATAATACAAAAATTAAGAGAGGATGAGAAGAACTTACGATGTAAGGAGGGGGAATAATGGGAACAATACGAGAAGATGTTTTTTTGGGAACAACGGAAAAATATAATCAGAAATTAGAGATGTTAGCTAAAATGGCGCAACAAGAAAAGTGGACATATAAAAAAATACAGGAGAGTGATCCTTATCGGATTTTAAGAAATTATATTCAATTTACCTATAATAGGATAGACGAAGAAAATAAATTTGTCTATTCATCAGATGGAAAACTTCGCTGTATGAACACGGGATTATTAACTGTGTATAATCAAGAAATTGTGGCTATTTTCGCAAAAAATGATATGCAAGGAAAGCAACCGTGGTTTTTTAATGGATTTTTTAAGGAAACAGATAAGTTTTTTACGACGAATTTTTCATCATTGCCTTTATTGGCAGATTACTGCGATAATGTCAAGGATTTGATTTATGATAATGGTTTAGAATTAAAATTAAAAAAAGAGCATATAATAGATGATAACTTTGAAAGATTCGTTGCAGCAGGTTATTCTAATAAAGCGTTAATCAGCGTATTGCTTGATTCAGCAAAAGGGACATTAGAAAAGAAGCTAAAGAGAAATTTTAAACTTGCATTACCATTTTATTATCGTAATACAGAAACGGGTGAGAGTAAGATACAACTTTTAGCACCGTTATATTTTCCAGGAGCACCAGTTCGGTTAGCTTTGGTTTTAAATAAGATCCAAAGTGATGCAAAAGAATATTATGAAGGTGTAACAGTATTGCCGGTAGAGTGGGCATACATGAATTCTAGACTTATAGTAAAACCAGATGAAGAGTGGGCTAAAATAATGGATGAAATAGATTCAACAAGTGATAAAAATTCAATACAAGAGGCTATTGACAATGTGGATTAGATATGATATATGTAATATAAATTAATTTATTATAAATAAAGGTCATAAAATTTAATTTTTTCAAAATTACAAATTATTGTTACAAAAATGGTTAAAGGGAGACGATGGTTGTCTCCCTTATTTATTTTTCTAAAAGACTGAAAACAATATGTAATTAGTATGATGAATTTGCCGAAGAATTAGATACAATATTGCCGGTTAATTTGTATAAAAAAATAACTGTGGCAATTCTGCAGCCTTTCTTCCCCAGTCCCCTTGACAACCCACCCCCTCAAGCGTATACTTGCAAAGTAATCTAAAATTTTGAAGAAAGAGAGGTAAAAGTAATGATTAGATTAACAAATGTTACAATCAACGAACTGCATAATCATCATACAATTACCTCGGTTAATTCTGTTACGCTGGCATAGATTCATGCAAAAGTAAATAGAATGTTTTTTGACATACTTCCCGTGGTGAGATATGACACCGCGGGATTTTTTTGTGCTAAGGGGGCTGCTTGTGAAGCGTGCAGGCGGCTGTCAGAGTGGTGCGTCACGGTACAAAAATATGTCAGAGACCGGGGAGTGTAAGAGGGGAAAGTAAGGAGGAATCACAAGAATTTATGAAAAAGTTACATACATATATCGGACATTACTGGTATGGGTATTTGTTCGCAATATGTTCCATGATTATAGCGACCGGACTGGATATGGTTTATCCACAGATCACACAGCGGATCGTGGATGAGGTCATTATCGGCGGGAAAATGGAAATGCTCACCGGGCTTCTGGTGGGAATCGTTGCGGTTGGGATCGGACGCTGTATCTTTGGATACTGCAAAGAGTTTTCGTTTGACGTCTTAAGTTCTAAGATCGGCGCACAGATCCGTAAGGATCTGTTCCGGCACATTCAGACATTGTCGATGAATTATTTTGACAATACGAACACCGGAGAACTGATGGCGAGAGTCAAGGATGATGTCGACAAGATCTGGAATGCGATGGGATATGTCGGCATGCTGACGATCGAGGTCGTCATCCATGTGAGCATGGTGCTCTACTGTATGTTCCATCTGAACTGGAAACTGGCGCTGATACCGCTTGTGACGATGATTTCCTGCGGTGCGATCGCAATCATCATGGAGCGGAAACTGGATAAAATTTATGAGGACATCAGTGAGGAAAATGCAGTGCTGACCACGGTTGCGGAGGAAAATCTTGCAGGTGTGCGTACCGTAAAGGCATTTGCCAGGGAGAAATTTGAAATTGAGAAGTTCCTGTCACACAATAAACGTTATTATGACTTGAATATCAGTCAGTCTAAAGTATTAGTGAAATACTATCCGTATTTCCAGTTTGTGGGAAAAGCACTGCCGGTTGCAATGACGATCCTGGGTGGTATTTCCGTGATGCATGGAAATATGACACTTGGAGCACTTGTTGCATTTGTAGAGTACAGCAGAAACTGCACCTGGCCGATGGAGATGCTCGGCTGGCTGACGAATGATTTGTCCTCTGCCGTTGCTTCTTATAAGAAGATCAAGAAGATTTACGGGGAGACGGCGATGATCAAAGATGAGGAACAGCCTGTCGTGTTAGAACAGGTGAAAGGGGACATTTCTTTCGAACATGTTTCATTTTCCATTGAGGGAAAAAATATCCTTTCTGATATTAACTTTACGGTTCCGGCAGGAAAAACCATCGGAATCATGGGTGCGACCGGTTCAGGAAAATCCTCAATCGTCAATCTGCTGCAGCGTTTTTATGATGTGTCGGACGGCGCTGTAAAAGTGGATGGCACGGATGTGCGGAAACTTTCTTTAAAACAGCTTCGCAGCAGTATTTCTGTTGTATTGCAGGATGTATTTCTGTTTTCCGACACGATCGAGGAAAATATCAAGATGGGGCAGCGAAAGGTAATGCCGTTCGATGAGATCCGCAGAGCGGCAGACTGTGCACAGGCAAAGGATTTCATTGAAAAAATGGATGAACAGTATGCGACCGTCATCGGTGAGCGCGGTGTCGGACTTTCCGGCGGACAAAAGCAGCGTATCAGTATTGCGCGTGCCATTGCAAAAAAGGCGCCGATTCTGATTTTAGACGATTCCACGTCCGCGCTGGATATGGAGACGGAGCATGAGATCCAGAAAACATTAAATGAATTAAAAGATACAACGAAAATGATCATTGCGCACCGTATTTCTGCGGTCTGTCATGCAGATGAGATCATCTATCTGAAAGACGGAGAGATTGCGGAGCGCGGAACGCATCAGGAACTGCTTGCAAAGCGCGGACTTTATTATGAAACTTACATGGCGCAGTATGGCACATTCTTAGGAGGGGAGGCGATGTAATGGCAGTCAATTCGTATCGTGAAGACGAATTTATGGAAAATACCGACAAGAAAAAAATCATGCGGCGGCTGTTTTCCTATCTGCTTGCGTATAAAGGCACGATTATTGCCGTGTTAGTATGTATGGGAATTACGGTGGCGATCTCACTGGTAAACCCGCTCTTGATCGAGGAAGCAATCGATCACTATATTGCACAGTCCGATCTGCATGGGCTGATTGGGCTTGGAATTTTTGCACTCGTGTTAAACCTGATCTTTATTGTGATGGTAAAACTCAGAATGTATGCAATGGCGGTGATCTCCAACAAAATTTTGCTTCAGATCCGCCAGGATCTCTATGAGCACATTCAGACGCTGTCGTTTTCATTTTTTGACAGCAGACCGACCGGAAAAATCCTTGCGCGTATCATCGGGGATGTCAATTCCTTAAAAGATGTGCTGGTGATGATGCTCTCGGCGTCATCGTCCATTTCCTTCTCGCAGTCTGCGATGTGCTGGTCAATGTGGTCACAACACTGGTGCCGGAATTTGTGACGGTAGTCGGAGTCGTTGTGATCATGCTGGTAAAAGACTGGCGGCTTGCGCTTGCGTCTCTGTCCACGATCCCGCTGATGATCGCGGGAATCTGGTTTGTACAGACGGCATCCCACAAACGCTGGCAGATTTTCCGGAAAAAGGCATCCAACTTAAATGCCTACGTCCATGAAGATATCGCCGGAATGAATGTGGTTCAGAGTTTTGCGGCAGAAGATGAGACGCAGGAGATTTTTGAAGGACTGACGGACGAACACCAGAAATCATTCGTGGATGCGGTGACTTATGCCGACATGTTTGGCCCGGTCATCGATTTCTGTTGGGGAATCGGTGCGATGATGCTTTATTTGGTCGGCATCCGTTTTCTGGGATTTGAAAAAGTATCGGTCGGACTTCTGGTTGCATTCGGAACTTATATCAATATGTTCTGGAACCCGATCATGAACTTGAGCAATTTTTATAACAATCTTGTCACAAATCTTACGGCGGCAGAGCGTATTTTTGATATCTTAGATACCGACGCTGACATTGTGGACGCAAAGGATGTGACAGAGCTGCCGGATATAGAGGGAAGTGTTGAATTTTCACATGTAAGTTTTACTTATGATAAGGGAACACCGGCGGAGACAAAGGTACTCTCTGATGTCAGTTTTTCTGTAAAACCGGGTGAGACGATCGCACTGGTAGGACCGACCGGAGCAGGAAAAACAACGATCGTTAATCTGATCAGTCGTTTTTATGACATTGAAGACGGCAAAATTTTAGTGGATGGTTACGACTTGACAAAGGTTTCCATTGAGAGCTTAAGGCGTCAGATGGGTGTGATGACGCAGGATAATTTTATCTTTCATGGAACAGTCCGTGACAACATTTTATATGGGAAATTAGATGCGACAGATGAAGAAATGATCGCGGCTGCAAAGGCAGTCAATGCGCATGATTTCATTATGAAAATGGAAAAAGGTTATGACACGGAATTAAAAGAACATGGAGCAGGACTATCCATCGGACAAAGGCAGTTGATCGCGTTTGCGAGAACGATGATTTCCATGCCGAAAATCCTCATTTTAGATGAGGCAACATCCAGCATTGATACACATACAGAACTTTTAGTGCAGCAGGGAATCGAGGCGCTGCTTTCCGGCAGAACCAGTTTTGTGATCGCACACAGACTCTCCACGATTCAGAATGCGGACCGCATTTTTGTGATCGACAAGGGCGGTATTTTAGAACAAGGAAGTCCGGCAGAGCTGATGGAGAAAAAGGGCGCTTATTATAAACTTTATATGGCGCAGTTTGCAGGTCTGCAGGAGTAAAAAAATATTTGCTGCTCACACAGTACGTGTGAACGGCAGCAAAAACGAAACAGAAAATTTCTACAGGAGGATGCGATGTTTTTAACCACACTTTGTTATATCGAAAAAGATGACTGTTACCTGATGCTGCACCGGGTAAAAAAGGAAAACGACCTGAACCATGACAAGTGGATCGGTGTCGGCGGCAAGTTTGAAGCGGGGGAAATGCCGGAGGAATGTATGATGCGTGAGGTAAAGGAAGAGACAGGTCTCACCCTGACATCTTACCGCGCGCGGGGCGTCATTACCTTTATTTCCAACGAGTGGGGTATCGAATATATGCACTTATTTACGGCAGACCAGTTTACCGGGGAGATGACTGACTGCGACGAGGGAGAACTTGTCTGGGTTCCGAAAAAGGAGATCAAAGACCTGAAACTGTGGGAAGGTGACAAAATATTCCTGCGGCTTTTGGATGAGTGTGAGGAATATTTTTCGCTGAAGCTGGTATACGAAGGCGATACGCTGGTCGATAAAAAACTTATCATTGCCGGGAAAGAACAGAAAGCAGAGTGACAGGCCGGTAACAAAGGAGAGAAACATGATAACAAAAACTTACCCGGTCGGCACCCTGCCTGCTTATAAATATGTAGTAGTTTTATCTGAATATCAGGGCAAAATTTTGTTGAGCAGACACAAAAAACGCACCACATGGGAGACACAGGGCGGAAAGATTGAACCGGGAGAGACACCGCTTATGGCGGCAAAGCGTGAACTTTACGAGGAGTCCGGGGCAGTGGATTTTAAGATAGAGCCGTTGTGCGACTATTGGGCGGGAGAGGTGCAGACCAAAGAAGAAGGAAACGTCTGCTTTACGGCACTGGAAATCCTGCAAAATTAAGTCTGATGCGGAAAAATTTAGAACAGCTGCAGATAGAGATCGTTGGGTTATCGGATATTGATGTGGCAGTACCACAGGCAGACGAGGATGGCGATTCGCCGCTGGAAAATGCAAGGAAGAAGGCAAAGTGTTATTACGATGTTTTTCAGATTCCGGTGTTTTCCTGTGACACAGGTCTGTATTTTGAAAATGTCCCGGAAGATAAACAGCCGGGCGTTCATGTCAGGAGGGTGAATGGAAAAAATCTGTCAGACGCGGAAATGCTTGCATATTACAGCGGACTTGCTGCAGAGTATGGTGGTCTGCATGCATACTACCGCAATGCCATCTGTCTTATCATGGATGAGGAACATATTTATGAGTCGATGGATGAAACGTTCTCGAGCGAACCATTTCTGATCACGTCGGTCCCGCACCCGGATGGAATCCGCAGGGAGGGATTTCCACTTGACTGCCTGTCGGTGGATCTTACAACCGGAAAGTACTATTATGACCTCGATCCGGCAGAACTTGGAAAGGTTGCCGCAGAAGACGGAAGTCGGCGGTTTTTTGAAAAAATAACTGGTATTTTCCCACACAATATGTTATAATCCTAAAATGACTGTGATAGTCGTAGTACGCCCTTTTTTCCGAAAGACAGGCGAAACCCTTGAAAAACGGGGGTGCTCGACAGGAACATAGAATGAAATGAACGGAAAAAAGTACATCAAGTATTCATATAAAGTTTGAAGGAGGAAATGAGTAATAATGAGTGTACAGGTGGAAAATTTAGAAAAGAACATGGCAAAACTTACGATCGAAGTTGCAGCTGAGAAGGTAGAGGATGCAATCCAGGCTGCATATATGAAAGAGAAAGGAAAGATCAGCGTTCCAGGTTTCCGTAAAGGTAAAGTGCCGAGAAAGATGATCGAGAAAATGTACGGAGCAGGCGTATTCTATGAGGATGCTGCAAATACCCTGATCCAGGAGAACTACGCACAGGCAGTAGAAGAGAGCGGTGTGGACGTCGTTTCAAGACCTTCTATCGAAGTGGTACAGATCGAAGCTGGCAAACCTTTCATCTTCACAGCAGAAGTTGCTGTAAGACCGGAAGTAAAACTTGGCAAATACAAAGGCGTACAGGTAACAAAGATCGATACAACAGTATCTGATGAGGAAGTTGCAGCAGAGCTTGAAAAAGAGAGACAGAAGAACTCCAGAACTGTTACTGTAACAGACAGACCGATCGCTGAGGGAGATACAGCAGTGATCGATTTCGAAGGATTCGTTGATGGTGTTGCATTTGAGGGCGGCAAAGGAGAGAATCATCCGCTTGAGATCGGTTCCCACTCTTTCATCGATACATTCGAAGATCAGTTAGTAGGAAAGAATGCCGGAGATGAAGTAGACGTAAACGTTACATTCCCGGAGAAATATCAGGCAGCAGATTTAGCAGGAAAACCTGCATTATTCAAAGTTAAGATCCACGAAGTAAAAGCAAAAGAACTTCCGGAGTTAAACGATGAGTTCGCACAGGATGTATCTGAGTTCAATACTTTAGAAGAGTACAAAGAGGACTTAAAGAAACACTTAGAGGTTCAGAAAGAGGACGAAGCAAAACGCACAAAAGAGGATGAGGCAATCCAGAAGATCATTGACAAATCTACAATGGAGATTCCGGAAGCAATGATCAAAACCCAGTGCGAGAACATGGTAAATGAATTTGCTCAGAGACTTGCTCAGAGCGGACTTTCCATGGAGCAGTATATGCAGTTCTCCGGTCTTACATTAGACAAATTAGAAGAGCAGGTTCGTCCGGAAGCTGAGACACGTATTAAGAGCAGTCTTGTATTAGAGCAGATCGCAAAAGACGAGAACATCGAAGTAAGCGAGGAAGAGATCGACGCTGAGATCGAGAAAATGGCAAAAGCTTATGGCATGGAAGCAGACAAGCTCAAAGAATACATGGGCGACGCTGAGAAAGAATCCATGAAGAGAGATATTTCCGTAACAAAAGCAGTTGATCTTGTTATGGAGAACGTAAAAGAAAGAGCAAAAGCTAAGACTAAGAAAGAAAAAGAAGCGGAAGCTGAAGAAAACGCAGAAGAAAACGCAGAAGAATAAGAGAGGCTTCGTCGAAAGCGGACAACATACAACAGACTGGCTCATTCGGGCCGGTCTGTTTAAGCATATAAGCAATAATTAAATTTTTATAAACAAAATGGATTGGAGGAAAACAAAATGAGTTTAGTACCTTACGTCATTGAGCAGACCAGCAGGGGAGAGCGTAATTATGATATTTACTCCCGTTTATTAAAAGACAGAATCATTTTCCTCGGAGAAGAAGTGAATGAGACAACAGCAAGTCTTACCGTAGCACAGTTACTTTTCTTAGAGTCAGAAGATCCTGGAAAAGATATCCAGTTATATATCAATTCCCCGGGTGGAATGGTAACAGCAGGACTTGCAATTTATGATACAATGCAGTACATCAAATGTGATGTATCCACGATCTGTATCGGACTTGCAGCAAGTATGGGAGCATTTTTACTTTCCGGCGGTACCAAAGGAAAGAGACTTGCGCTTCCGAACGCAGAGATCATGATCCATCAGCCGTCCGGCGGAGCAAAAGGTCAGGCGACAGAGATCCAGATTGCAGCAGAGAATATCTTAAAGACGAAAAAACGTTTGAATGAGATCCTTGCTGCAAATACCGGAAAACCATATGATGTGATCGCAGCAGATACAGAGCGTGATTATTATATGTCTGCGGAAGAAGCAAAGGCATATGGTCTGATTGATGATGTCATCACAAATCGATAGAATACGGAGAAACAGCAATTATGGCAGGAAGAAATGACGATAAATTCCGTTGTTCCTTTTGCGGGAAGACGCAGGATCAGGTTCGCAAGCTGATTGCAGGACCAAACGGTGCATATATCTGTGACGAGTGCGTGGATATCTGTGCTGAAATTATCGATGAAGAATTAGAAAATGATGAGGCAGCAGGTGAAGTGGCGGAGCCGGAAGAGCAGATTAATCTGTTAAAGCCGGAAGAGTTAAAGGCATTTTTGGATGATTATGTCATTGGACAGGACCAGGCAAAAAAAGTGCTGTCTGTGGCTGTCTATAACCATTATAAAAGAATCATGGCCGGAGATGACCTCGGTGTAGAGCTTCAGAAGAGCAACATTCTGATGTTAGGACCGACCGGTTCCGGAAAAACACTGTTGGCACAGACATTAGCGAGAGTCTTAAACGTTCCATTTGCAATCGCAGATGCGACCACACTGACGGAGGCCGGATATGTTGGAGAGGATGTTGAAAATATCCTTTTAAAGATCATTCAGGCGGCTGATTATAACATTGAACGTGCACAGCGCGGAATTATCTATATCGACGAGATCGACAAGATCTCCAAAAAATCTGAAAATGTATCCATCACCAGAGATGTATCCGGTGAGGGTGTACAGCAGGCATTATTAAAAATCTTAGAGGGAACTGTTGCGTCTGTGCCGCCACAGGGTGGAAGAAAGCATCCGCAGCAGGAGCTGATCCAGATCGACACGACCAACATCTTATTTATCTGCGGCGGTGCGTTTGACGGACTTGAGAAGATCATTGAGACCAGAATGGATCAGAAGACGATCGGATTTAATGCAGATATCCGTGACAAGAGAGATTACAATATCGGTGATGTGTTAAAACATGCACTTCCACAGGATTTTGTAAAGTTCGGGTTGATCCCTGAGTTTATCGGACGTGTGCCGGTAACGGTATCTTTGGATATGCTTGACAGGGACGCATTGATCCGCATTTTACAGGAGCCGAAAAATGCGCTGACCAAACAGTATCAGAAGCTGTTTGAGTTAGACGGTGTAGCGCTTGACTTTGACAAAGAAGCACTTGAGGCGATTGCAGATAAAGCGTTAGAGCGCAAGACAGGAGCGCGTGGACTTCGTGCGATCATGGAGGCTGTTACATTAGATCTGATGTACCACATTCCATCGGATGAATCTATTACACAGTGCCAGATCACAAAAGAGATGGTGGATGAACAGCTTGCGATCGAAGAACGTGAACTTGAAAAGATAGAGGAAAAACAGGTTGGATAATAAAGCGATGAAAATGCCTGCGGTGGCACTTCGCGGAATGGTCATCCTTCCGGGGATGATCGCACATTTTGATGTGAGCCGTGAAAAGTCGATCCATGCAGTAGAACAGAGTATGATGGATGAACAGAAGATCTTCCTTGTTGCACAGCGTGATGTGGAGCAGGAAGAGCCTGGCATCGAAGATTTATATCATATCGGTATTATTGCAGAGGTCAGGCAGGTCATAAAATTACAAAACAACATCGTCAGAGTTTTAGTGGAAGGAACAGAGCGGGCACAATTGTCCGCTTTTGTTTCCCAAACGGACTTTTTAGAGGTGGAACTCACGCGGTGTGAAGAAATTGATGAGGGATTGTCGGACGAGGCAAAAACGGCTATGGTGCGCAGTGTACAGGACACATTTGAAAAATATGTAACTGTCAACCCGCGTGTCGGAGGTGAAATGCGCAGACAGGTCAGGGAAGAAAAGAATCTGCCGAAGATCATGGATCTGATCGCCAACAATCTTCCTTTTTATTATGAACAGAAGCAGGAAATATTAGAGGCAGTTTCACTGACGGAGCGCTATGAAGTTTTGATGGCGCTTCTTTTAAAAGAAATTGAGATCACTGCGATCAAAAATGAATTCCAGGCAAAAGTAAAGAAACGTGTGGATAAGAACCAGAAGGAATATATCCTGCGTGAACAGATGAAGCTGATCCGGGAAGAACTCGGCGAGGATAATACGGAGTCAGATGCGGATGCCTATTTAGAACAGTTGAAAAAGTTAAAGGCAGACAAAGAAGTCAAAGAAAAGATCAAAAAAGAGATCTTACGCTTTAAAAATATCAGTGGAAGTTCTTCGGAGAGTGCAGTCAGCCGCGGTTATATCGAGACCATGTTAGAACTGCCGTGGAATAAGGCATCCAAAGATAACAAGGATCTGAAAAATGCAGAGCGCATTTTAAATGAAGATCATTACGGATTGGAAAAAGTAAAAGAGCGTATGTTAGAGTTCCTTGCTGTGCGTAATCTGACGAAAAAGGGCGAGAGCCCGATCGTATGTTTAGTCGGACCGCCTGGTACCGGAAAGACGAGCATTGCCCGTTCCGTGGCGCGTGCACTTGATAAAAAGTATGTTCGAATCAGTTTAGGCGGCGTCCGTGACGAGGCAGAGATCCGTGGACACCGGAAAACTTATGTCGGTGCGATGCCGGGACGTATTGTCAATGGTCTGCGCAGTGCCGGCGTGAAAAACCCACTGATGCTGCTTGATGAGATCGATAAAATGAGCAGCGATTATAAGGGCGACACTGCATCTGCCATGCTTGAGGTGCTCGACGCAGAGCAGAACTGTAAGTTCCGCGACCACTATATCGAGGTTCCGATTGATCTGTCAGAGGTACTGTTTATTGCGACGGCGAACTCTGTACAGGATATCCCGCGTCCACTGCTTGACCGTATGGAACTGATCGAGGTGAGCAGTTATACGGAAAATGAGAAGTTCCATATTGCAAAAGAGCATTTGCTGCCGAAGGTAAAAGAGAAAAACGGTTTAAAGCCGGAACAGTTAAAGATCAGTGACCGTGCGCTGCAAAAGATCATTTCCGGTTATACAAGGGAAGCAGGTGTGCGTAATTTAGAGCGCAGGCTGTCTGAAATTGCAAGAAAATCTGCAAGGGAAGTATACGAATCCGAAGTCAAATGCGTAAAAGTTACAGGTCAGAATGTAGAAAAATATCTTGGAAAAGAGAGATATACGTTTGATCAGAAAAACGAGAACGATGAGGTCGGAATCGTGCGCGGTCTGGCATGGACGAGCGTCGGCGGTGATACGTTGGAGATCGAGGTCAACGTGATGCCGGGCAAAGGCGAAGTACAGCTTACCGGACAACTCGGAGATGTGATGAAAGAGTCCGCACAGGCAGGCTTAAGTTATATCCGTTCGGTAGGGGAAGAATATCATATTCCAAAGAAGTTTTTTCAGGAAAATGACATTCATATCCATATCCCGGAGGGGGCAGTGCCAAAAGACGGACCGTCCGCAGGTATCACGATGGCGACGGCAATGCTTTCCGCAATCACACAGACTCCGGTCCGTGCGGATGTCGCAATGACAGGAGAGATCACACTGCGCGGCAGGGTACTTCCGATCGGCGGATTAAAAGAAAAGATTCTTGCAGCAAAAAATGCCGGAATAAGGACGATCTGTATTCCGAAGAAAAACGAGAAGGATGTGGAGGAGATTTCTGCGGAGATCAAAAAAGGCTTAGAACTTGTATTTGTGGAAAAAATGCAGGAAGTGCTTAACGTGGCATTTGTAAAAAGACAAAAATAAGATTTTCTGCCGGCAAATAAAAAAGAATGTTTTAGAAATCATAGCAAGTGAATGAAGATAACAATGAGGAGAATAACATGGTAATAAAAAATGTAAATCTGGAAATTGTCTGCGGTGTGACGAGTAAAGTGCCGGATACTGCATATGCGGAGGTAGCTTTTGCAGGAAAATCAAACGTTGGAAAATCATCTCTGATCAATGCGCTGATGAACCGCAAAGCACTGGCACGTACTTCCGCACAGCCTGGAAAAACGCAGACCATCAACTTTTACAATATCAACGATGCCATGTACCTTGTCGATCTTCCGGGATACGGCTATGCAAAGGCATCCGAGGAAGTAAAGGCAAAGTGGGGAAAAATGATCGAGAATTACCTTCACACTTCAAAGCAGTTAAAGGCAGTCTTTCTTTTGATCGATATCCGCCACGATCCGTCTGCAAACGACAGAATGATGTATGAGTGGATGGTGTATCAGGGATTTGCACCGATCATTATCGCAACTAAGTTAGACAAGATCAAACGAAGCCAGATCCAGAAAAACGTCAAAGCGATCCGTGAGGGCTTAAACGTGCAGCCGGGAACTATGATCATTCCGTTTTCAGCAGAGACAAAGCAGGGGCGCGATGAGATCTGGGAGCTGATCGATTCTTTCGTGCTGCCGCAGGAAGAAAAATAGCCTGTTTAAAAATATGTCAGAATATGGTATGCTGAAACTATAAAAATTTACAAAAAGCAAAAAATCTTAACAGGAAGCAAACTCTTATCAGATTGCGCCTGTATGAGGTTCATGCTAAAATAATCACAATGACGAAGAGTCAGTATCGGAGGATAGCCATGAAAAAGAAAAAAATCGTAATAGCACTTGGTCATGAAGCACTTGGTACCACATTACCGGAGCAGAAAGAGGCAACAAAACGCACTGCAAAAGCGGTTGCTGATTTTATCCGCGATGATTATCAGGTAGTCATTACACACAGTAACGGACCACAGGTTGGTATGATCCATACAGCAATGAATGAGTTCTGCAGATTATATCCGGAGTATACCGCTACGCCAATGTCTGTATGTTCTGCAATGAGTCAGGGATATATCGGTTACGATTTACAGAATGCTATCCGTGCCGAGCTGCTGAATAAGGGAATTTATAAGACAGTTTCCACAGTTCTGACACAGGTTGTTGTCGATCCATATGATGAGGCTTTTTACAAACCAGGTAAGGTGATCGGACGTGTGATGACAGAAGAAGAAGCTGAGGCAGAGGAGAAAAAAGGAAATCATGTCACAGCAGTAGAAGGAGGATTCCGCCGTATCGTTGCAGCACCGAAGCCAATGGATATCGTTGAAATCGATGCGATCCGTGCATTATCGGATGCAGATCAGGTTGTTGTTGCCTGCGGAGGTGGAGGTATTCCGGTACTTGCACAGGACAATAATTTAAAAGGTGCGAGTGCAGTCATTGAAAAAGACCTTGCAGCAGGAAAATTAGCAGAACTTTTAGATGCTGACATGTTAGTCATTTTAACAAGTGTGGACAATGTATGTCTGAATTACGGCACAGAGAATGAGAAACCTCTTTCGACCATGACTGTTGCAGAAGCAAAACAGTATATGGAAGAAGGTCAGTTCGGAGAGGATGACATGCTGCCAAAGATTCAGGCGGCCATTGATTTTATTGGAGATTCCGCAATCCGTTCCGTACTTATTACAAAGCTGAACAAAGACGGCACCTATGTGAGCGGTGGACCGGGTACGATGATCACGAAATAAACTGCCATTTTTATGGTAATAATAAGACTGAATCGATTGCCGAAAATAAATTTTTTTACGAGGAAAAAAGATGTTTAGAAAAACAAAAATTGTTTGTACTTTAGGACCTTCAACAGATAAGGAAGGTGTATTAAAACGCCTGATCGAAGAGGGAATGAACGTTGCCCGTTTTAATTTTTCCCATGGTGACCATGAGGAGCAGTTAGGACGCCTTCAGATGTTACAGAAACTTCGTAAGGAATTAAAGCGTCCAGTCGCAGCACTGCTTGACACAAAAGGACCGGAGATCCGCCTGAGAGATTTTACGGACGGAAAAGTCGAACTTAAGGATGGACAGACTTTTACCCTGACAACCGATGAGATTATGGGAGATGCAAAACGTGTTTCCATTACTTATAAAAACCTGCCGGAGGATGTAAAACCGGGAGATCGCATTCTGATCGATGATGGTCTGATCGGAATGGAAGTAAAAGAAATCAAGGTGACATCTGGCGCAAAGGCAGATAAAGATGGCAATAAGCCAAAAGATATCATCTGCCAGGTGTTAAATGGCGGTGTGATTTCCAACAGAAAAGGCGTGAACGTTCCAAATGTAGAATTGTCCATGCCATATATCAGCGAAAAAGATTATGGTGATATCGTATTTGCGGTAGAGCATGATTATGATTTTATTGCTGCATCTTTTGTCCGTACCGCAGATGATGTGCTTGCAATCCGCAAGATCCTTGCAGAAAAAGGCGGCGAGGATATCAATATCATTGCAAAAATTGAAAATATGCAGGGTGTACAGAATATTGACGATATTATCCGTGTTTCCGATGGAATCATGGTAGCGCGTGGTGATATGGGTGTTGAGATCCCGTTAGAGGATGTACCGGTGATCCAGAAGATGATAATTAAAAAAGTATACGATGCAGGCAAGAAGGTTATCACAGCGACTCAGATGCTTGATTCCATGATGAAACATCCGCGTCCGACCAGAGCAGAGGCAACTGACGTTGCAAATGCAATCTACGACGGAACCAGTGCGATCATGCTCTCCGGAGAGACAGCTGCAGGTATGTATCCGATCGAGGCTTTAAAGACTATGGTGCGTATTGCAGTCCGTACGGAACAGGATATCAATTACTTACAGCGTTTTAAAATGCGCAAAACCATGAGCAACCCGGATGTGACCAATGCAATCTCCCATGCGACATGTACAATGGCAGGAGATTTGAATGCGGCAGCAATCATTACGGTAACAAAATCAGGACGTACCGCCCGCATGGTTTCCAAATATCGTCCAAACTGTCCGATTATCGGAGGATGTCTGACAGAAAAGATTTACCGTCAGCTTGCATTATCCTGGGGTGTGATCCCGCTTATGATCGAGGAAAAGACACAGGCAGAAGAGCTGTTTGACTATGCAGTCGATGCAGCAGAAGCAGCAGGAATCATTTCAAAGGGCGATGTTGTTGTCTTAACCGCAGGAGTTCCTCTTGGTGTATCCGGTACGACCAACCTGATCAAGGTGCAGGTGGCAGGACATATCTTAGTGGAGGGACAAGGAATCGGAACACAGAAGATTTCTGCAAACCTCTGTGTATGTCACAGCGATGAGGATTTAAAAAACTTTAAAGTCGGAGATATCATTGTTGCAAAAGATACCAGCAATGCCATGATGACACAGATGCGTGAGGCATCCGGACTGATCGTGGAAGCATCCGGCGAAAACTGCCATGCGGCGATTGCAGGATTAAGCCTTGATATTCCTGTCCTGATCGGTGCAAAACATGCGCTTGATGTCTTAAAATCCAGTGCATATGTAGAATTGGATTGTGAGAACGGACTTGTGACAGCAAATTAATTTGCAACAAATTTTGTTGACTGGAAATAGAAGATTAAAGTGAAAGAGAAAAGGATATGAAAGGCTCTAGAGAGGGTCTGCATATCCTTTTTTCCATATTCCGGTCCAGTATAGCAGATACAGGATTATGGCAGAGGTTCCATTACTGATTACAACGGAATACCAGACGGATGCCACTCCCATATGAAATACATTTGCGCATATCCAAAGAGACAACAGACGGAATAGCCATATCCGGGAAGCATCTACGAGCATTGTGATCAGTGTATGCCCACATCCCTGGAACAATCCCTGTGATACATTATAAAAAGCGTTTGTAAAGCACCAGAATGCAATAATGGATAAATAGTCTGCAGCCAGAGGGATGACTTTGGCATCTGTTGAAAAGAATGATACCATAGTCTGGGAAACAGGGCGTCTTGAAAAAATGAATCCCAGAATAAGTAAAAATAAGGTACACATTTTTAATGAATAATGGAAGGTTTTCTTCGCCCGCTCTGTGTTTCCGGCTCCCATATTTTGTCCAACTATAGTAGAAACGGCGGAACCGACACCACTGGCTGGCATTGTGATAAGGCTGTTGATTTTGTTGCCAATACCATAGGCGCTGGTTGCAATATAACCATAAACATTTACATTTCTGGTCATGATCAGCGTACCTAGCTGCATGGTGCTGCCGCCAATCGCAGTTGGCAGACCAATTTTGATAATGGCGCGTATCATTTTTTGGTCAAAGACAAAATTTTTAAAAGAAATCCGTATGAGCTGATCTGATTTTGTAAGAAGGATCAGTCCAATGAGAGCGCAGGGGATTTTTGCTATAAGCGTGGCAAATGCTGCGCCTCCGATTCCAAAGTGGAACACAATGAGGAAAAGAGGATCTAATATCAGATTGATCATGATACCAAGCAGATTGAGAAGCATGGGTTTTACAGTGTCCCCCTGCGCCTGTTTCACGGCTGTGAATAAATTGATCATGAACAGAAATGGCATATCAAGGACCACAATTCTTAAATAAGTAAGACCGTACTCATAGACCACTCCCCTGGCACCGAGCCAGGTGACTAATGCCGGGGATATCAGCCAGCACAGTAATGCACAGATGAGGGAGAAACCAAGGGATGTAATACAGATATGATTTGCCATTTTGTTTGCCTGTTCATCTTTTCTGGCACCAAGGTATTGCGATATAAGAATTGCACCTGCGGTTGTTATGCCGCTGCCAAAACTGTTAAGGATATTTTGAAATGGTGATACGAGCGTTATGGCAGACTGGTTTTCTGTTCCGATCCGTCCAAGCCAGAATGTGTCCGTAAGATTATACATCGACTGGATAAAACTATTGATCATGACCGGAACGGCGAGCATAAGGATTGCCTGGGACAGGTTTCCATTTAGAATCATATTTCGTTTATTTTCAGATATTTGTTTTGGCATAGGAGCTCCTTGTGGATTTATAAAATATGTTGACAGTTTATATTCATATGGTTCATAATATGACAAAAAAACAGTATATTCCTTGAAAAAAATGATGAAAACACATAAAAGTACAGAAAAATGGAGAATTATATGTTTCAGGATATGTCAAAAGATTTTGATATTAAGAAGATCAGAAGAAGTAATACAATATCTGAAAGTAACTGCGAGCCACATGTACATCCATTTCATGAAATTTTTTATCTTTCCAGTGGAGAGTGCACCAGCTTTATTGATCACAATATCTATAAGTTTGGAAAAGGTGATCTTGTAATCGTTCCGGGTGGCTGTCTGCATAAGACAGTATATACCGGGAAAGGAATTCATGAAAGGATTGTTATCAGTTTCCGGCAGGAGATTACGGATTGGATCAAAGAACAGATCGGAGCGGAATATCTTAAGAACTGTATGGTTCCGGGGGTAATCAATATACCGGAAAAACGCAGAAACTATGTGGATTCCCTGCTGGATAAGTTAATGTTTGAAAATGATACGCCGGACATATTATCAACGGCATTTATAAAAGCAGGACTTGTTGAACTTTTGCTGTTTATCATAAGATGCAAGGAGTATGAGGACAATGTTATAAAAGAGATTGATGTTGATAACCGAAAAATCCAGGAAGTTGCAACATATATTTTTGAACATTATACGGAAAATATTTTACTGGAAGATGTGGCGGATAAATTTGACATGAATAAGTCATTTTTGTCTAAGAGATTTAAGACAGCGACGGGGTTCGGGTTTAAAGAATATATTATTAATCTCCGGATACAGAATGCATGCAGGCTGCTGCTGGAAACGAATAAATCTATCACAGATATTGCTTTTGAATGTGGATTTAATGACAGTAACTATTTTGGGGATTCGTTTCGAAAGATAAAAGGTATATCACCACGCAAATACAGAAAAAATGAAACATTTTAGTTTGGGATACAAAAGAAGCCTTCATAAAAAGAAGGCTTCTTTTGTCAGGTAAAGACAGGCAGGGAGGTTAGCCCATCGTTACTTCTACATTTACATCTTTCTTCTCAGCCGAGAATGGAATCGTAGTTCCCTCTACCGGCTGTCCATCCACGATCATGGAAAGCACACCTTTTTCCACATGATTTGGATTCTTTACGGTGATATGGTAGCTGACACCGCGGAAATCACGTTTGGCGGTAAAACCATCTAATTTGGATGGAATACAAGGATCAACAGTCAGACCATCATAATCCGGGCGGATACCAAGGATAAACTGGGAAACATTGAGGAAGGTCCATGCGGCGGTTCCTGTCAGCCAGCTGTTCTTTGCCTCACCGAAGTTCGGGGCGTCTTTTCCGGCAATCATCTGGGAGTATACATAAGGCTCTGTGCGGTGGATCTCGCTGATATCCTCAATGTATGCAGGACAGGTTCTTGTATATACCTGCCAAGCACGGTTGCCTCTGCCAATTACAGTCTCCGCGATAGAGATCCATGGGTTGTTGTGACAGAAGATACCTGCGTTTTCTTTGTATCCTGGTGGATAAGAAGAAATCTCACCAAGTTCCACATGATATCTGTGGTAAGGCGGCTGTAACAGTACGATACCGTATTTCGTGTCGAGATATTTTTCGACGGATTCCATTGCCTTTAAGCAGCAGCCTTCCTCTAAACCAATCTCAGCCATAACACAGAAGCCCTGTGGCTCAATAAAGATCTTGCCATCTTCGCATTCTTTTGAACCGATCTTATTTTTGTAATGATCGTAAGCACGCAGATACCATTCGCCATCCCAGCCGGCATCCATAACGGTTTTTTCCATCTCTGCGATTGCTTTCTCTGCAAGTTCTGCTTCCTCCGTCATGCCCTGATGGCGGCAGATTGCTGCATAATCTTTTCCGTAGCGGACAAACATACCTGCGATAAATACGGATTCAGCATTCGGGCCTTCGGAAGGACCAAAAGTCTGGAAAGATTCACCCGGCTCAGTCGAGAAGCAGTTTAAGTTGAGACAGTCGTTCCAGTCGGCACGTCCGATCAGCGGTAAATTGTGCGGTCCCAGATGTTCCATTGTATAATGGAAGGAACGGCGCAAATGCTCCATGAAAGTGGTTGCTTTGGAAGCATCGCTGTCATATGGTGTCGTCTCGTCGAGAATTGAGTAATCGCCGGTCTCTTTGATATAAGCTGCAGTTCCGGCGATCAGCCATAACGGATCATCATTAAAGCCGCTTCCGATGTCAGAGTTCCCTTTTTTGGTGAGCGGCTGATACTGATGATAAGCACTTCCGTCCTCGAACTGGGTAGCTGCGATATCTAAGATACGCTCTCTCGCACGGTCAGGGATCAGATGTACGAAACCGAGCAGATCCTGACAGGAATCACGGAATCCCATGCCACGGCCGATACCGGACTCAAAGTAAGATGCGGAACGGCTCATGTTAAAGGTAACCATACACTGATACTGGTGCCAGATGTTTACCATACGGTCTAATTTCTCCTCACTGGAAGAAATGGTAAAATGGGACAGCAGTTCGTTCCAGTAATCTTTTAATTTGACGAGTGCTGCGTCTGCTTTTTCTGCGGTATCAAAACGGGAGAGAAGTTCATCGGCACGTTTGCGGTTGATGACTCCATCCTCAGCACGTCCAACCCATTTTTCCTCTACCGGATTCTCAACATAACCAAGTACGAAAACGTAGGTCTTTGTCTCGCCCGGAGCAAGAGATACTTCAAGGTGGTGGGAACCGATCGGTGCCCAGCCGCTTGCAACAGAATTCTTTGAAGTTCCGTTTACAACAACTTCCGGAGCAGAGTTTTCACCGTAAGCGCCTAAGAACGAGTCACGGTCTGTATCAAAACCGGCGATCGGAGCGTTGACAGCGTAAACAGCGTAATGATTTCTGCGCTCTCTGTATTCGGTCTTATGATAAAGAGCAGAACCGTGGATCTCAACCTCACCGGTGGAGAAGTTACGCTGGAAGTTGGTCATATCGTCCATTGCGTTCCACAGGCAGAACTCTACATATGAGAAAACAGAAAAATTGCGGGTTTCATTGCTCTCATTGGTAAGGGAGAGTTTTCCAACTTCACATGTCTCACCGACCGGAACAAAAGAGGTAAGCTCTGCGGTCAGTTTATTTTTGGTTCCTTTAAATACGGAATAACCCATACCGTGACGGCAGCTGTAAGCATCCAGTTCTGTTTTGGAAGGCATCCAGCCCGGATTCCAGATCGTGTCACCATCTTTAACATAGTAGTAATGTCCATTGGAATCGAGCGGTACATTATTATAACGGTATCTGGTCAGGCGGAGTAACTTTGCATCTTTGTAGAAACTGTAACCGCCGCAGGTGTTTGAGATCAGGGAAAAGAAGTTCTCGGAACCAAGGTAGTTGATCCATGGCAGTGGTGTTTTTGGAGATGTGATGACATATTCTTTGTTGGTGTCATCGAAATAACCGAATTTCATAATAAAATCCTCCATATACATAAATATTGATAAGTAACGATTTCGAAAACGATTAAGTTTTCATCCTTTAATAAAAAGTATATATTCAGAAAGAATAAAAATCAATACAAAACATTGAAAAACAGGCAAATATAGCAGATTAAACAAAAAAAATATACTTTTATGGATGAAAGCGACAATAGCTATTTTCTGATGAATAATTAAAGTATTTTACGAAAACGTATAAGAATTAGATACAAAGTACTGAGATTACAGATAATTGGTCTAATATTTAATGTAAAAATGCACAAAAACTACTGCAAAAAAGTGTAAAAAGCGACGAATTGCCAAAAACCAGTTGCAATTTGCTTATGGATGGCATATAGTAAAAGTACGAAAACGATTAAGCAATATTTCAGAAACAGGATTTCGTTTTCGAAGAGAAGCTGGAGGTTTCCATGGTATCATTAAAAACGATTGCAGAGAAATGTGGAGTATCTACTGCCACCGTAAGCAAGGCTTTAAATGACCAGAGAGATATCAGCGAAGAGACAAAGAGCCGTGTCAGAAAGACAGCAGAAGCACTTGGGTATTTTCCAAATGCGGCGGCGAGAGCTCTAAAGACAAACCGTTCCTATAATATAGGAGTTCTCTTTGAAGAAGAGGCGGGAAGCGGTTTGACACATGAGTATTTTTCCGGAGTGCTGAATGGATTAAAAGTTCAGTCGGAGAAACAGGGATATGACATTACATTTATCAATACCTGTTTTGAAAATCGCAAGATGTCCTATTATGAACATTGCAGATACCGGAATTTTGAAGGAGTTGCAATCGTCTGTGCCGATTTCAATGACCCGGATGTCTTAGAACTGATGAATAGTGACCTGCCGGTCGTTACGATTGATTATGTACATCATAACTGTACGGCAGTCAGTTCCAACAATATTCAGGGTATTGAAGATCTTGTAAAATATATATACGGGCAGGGACATCGGAAAATTGCATATATTCATGGGCAGCAGGCTTCTTACGTTACAAAAGACCGGCTGTCAAGTTTCTACCGGACGGTGGATGAACTTGGTCTGAAGATTCCGGATGAATACATCCGGACAGCAGATTACTTAGAGACCAGGGAGGCAGCAAAACAGACAAAAGAGCTGCTCAATTTAGAAGATCCGCCAACCTGTATCATTTATCCGGATGACACCTCTTTAATAGGAGGAAGGAACGTCATCATAGAGATGGGACTTCGGATTCCGCGGGATATTTCGATTGCAGGATATGACGGAACGAGGATGTCGCAGTTGTTACATCCTCAGCTTACGACGATCAGACAGGACACAGAGCTGATCGGGAGTGAGGCAGCCAAGCGGCTGATTGGCTCCATTGAGAAACCGAGAACAACTCTCGTAGAGAGAGTCGTTATAGAAGGGATCTTAGTTGCAGGTAAATCTGTTGGACGCATTTAAATGTAGTTGCAGCTACATGCGGACGATATTTTTACAGAAATGTATACAAAAGATTCCAGACTATCTGCTTTCAAAGCAGAAAAACAACAAAAACAATGGTCAAAAGACCACATATTAAGGAGGAGGGTTTTCTATGAAGAAGAAAATCGTTAGCACATTATTATGTACAGCAATGCTTGTAACCATGATGGCAGGATGCGGCGGTAATAACGCAGCAAACACCAGCACAAACAGTGGAAACAGCAGCTCGGCAGATACGGGCAGCAGTGACGCCGCAGCCACAGATGAGGCAGCTCCGGCTACCGAAGCTGTAGCTTCAGATGCGAGTGCTTCCGATGAAGGAAAAGTACTTAACATCTACTGCTGGAACGAAGAGTTCAAGAGCCGTGTTACAGATCATTATCCTGGATATACAGAGGTGGATGCAACCACAGGTACGATCGGTGATGTAACTGTAAAATGGAACATTACACCGAATGATGACAATGCATATCAGAACAACCTGGACGCAACCTTATTAAAACAGGCCGATGCAGCAGCAGATGACAAGATTGATATCTTTTTAGTAGAAGCTGATTATGCATTAAAATATGTAGATACCGACTACACAATGGCAGTATCAGATCTTGGAATTACTGATTCAGATCTTTCCAAACAGTATCAGTACACCAAAGATGTTGTTACCGATTCCAACGGTGTATTAAAAGGTGTTTCATGGCAGGGCTGTCCTGGCGTATTATTCTATAACAGAGATGCAGCAAAAGCAGTATTAGGATCTGATGATCCTTCAGAAGTTCAGAACTATGTAAAAGACTGGGATACATTCAATGATACAGCAAAGAAGATGAAAGATGCAGGCTACACCATCACATCTTCCGCAAACGATACTTACCGTGTATATTCCAACAACGTTACTTCCAAATGGGTTGTTGATGGCAAGATCAATATTGATGACAACATTATGAAATGGGTTGATGATTCCAAAGAACTTGTAGATGCAGGCGAGACAGGAACATACGAACTGTGGAGTGATGACTGGAAGAAAGGTTTCTATCCGGAAGGAAATGTATTCTGCTACTTTGGACCTGCATGGTTAGTAAACTTCTCAATGGCAGCAGATACCGAAGGCAGTATCGGTTACAACGGCGGCTGGGGTGCAACCGAAGGACCACAGGGCTTTTTCTGGGGTGGTACATGGATCTGTGCAGCAACAGGAACGGATAACCAGAGTCTTGTAAAAGATATCTTGCTTCAGATGACAACCAATGATGATGTTATGAGAGAGATCATCGAGAAAGATGATGACTTTGTAAACAACCAGGATGTAATCGTTGAGATGGCAGACAGCTCTTACGCAAGTAAAATCTTAGGCGGACAGAATCCGCTTGGTATTTATAATGAGGGTGTATCCAAACTTGATTTAAGTAATCTTTCTTCATACGATCAGGGATGCAACGAAGAATTTCAGCATGCAATGAAGAACTATTTTGAAGGAAGTGCAACGAAAGAAGAGGCATTAGACTTGTTTTACAAATCAGTTTTAGAGAAATATCCGGAATTAACATATTAAGAAGATGAATGATCTAAAAATAACAATGGAAAGCACGCTCTGCGGATATTCTGTTGTTATGAATGAAAAGCTGCGCCTGCCGGAATGCAATAAGGAAGGCAGGTGCGGTTTATTCAGGTTAAAATGCCAAGCGCAGAGCTGACAGCATGTTTACACAGGATAAAGGTGAAGGATGCTGTGAGCTCTGTGGATGAAAATAATACACTCTGAAAAAGGAGGTCAGATTATCATGAAAAAAAGTAGTGGAAAGGTAGTAAGGTACAATAAATGGGGGTATATCTTTTTGATTCCATTTATTGTAGTATACGTTATTTTTCAGCTGATCCCATTAGTCAGCACTATTTACAACAGTTTCTTTGAAAACTATATGTCAGGACTGACACAGGTCGGACCAAAGTTTGTCGGACTTGCAAACTATCAAAAACTCTTTTCTGATGGAGATATCTGGGTTTATACAAAAAACACTATGGTATTATGGATCATGTGTTTCGTGCCGCAGATCATTTTATCACTGGTACTTGGCGCCTGGTTCTCCGATGTACGTCTTAAATTAAAAGGAACCCGTTTCTTTAAAACAGTTGTATATCTGCCGAATCTGATCATGGCATCTGCATTTTCCATGTTGTTCTTTACGTTGTTCTCTGATGGAGGACCCATCAACTCAATGCTGATGCAGATTGGATTGGTTGATACACCGTATAAATTTTTATCGAATGTAGGAAGTGCAAGAGGACTGATCGCATTGATGAACTGTCTGATGTGGTTTGGTAATACGACGATCCTTCTGATGGCAGGCATGATGGGTATCGATACCTCTCTGTTTGAGGCAGCAGAGGTCGATGGGGCAACTTCTTCGCAGGTATTCTGGCAGATCACACTGCCGCTGTTACGCCCAATCCTTGTATATGTGGTTATCACATCTCTGATCGGTGGTTTACAGTTATTTGATGTGCCACAGATCTTAACCAATGGAACCGGTGACCCGATGCGTTCTACCATGACGCTGATCATGTTCTTAAATAAACATCTCTACAGCAAGAACTATGGTATGGCTGGTGCACTGTCAGTTGTTCTGTTTATCATTACAGGTATTTTAAGTCTGGTAGTATTTAAGATAACCGGCAATGATAAGAGGAAGGGGTGAAAAGTATGAATGAGAACCGTAATTTAAAAAAAGGTGTAGGAATTCATGCAAGAAGATTTATTGCATATGTTGTATTAGCGATTGTCTCTGTTTTGTGTTTATTCTGGTTTTATGTGCTGTTTATCAATGCGACCAGATCAAACGGTGAGTTGCAGTCAGGTTTTACATTGATTCCGAGCAGCCATCTTTGGGAAAACTGGAAAAACTTAAGGAATGGAACACTTCCGGTGTGGAACGGTATGATCAACAGTCTGATCGTTTCCTCCCTTAGTGCAGTACTCAGTGTATATTTTTCGACGATGACAGCTTATGCGATCCATGCATATGATTTCAAACTGAAAAAATATATTTATCCGTTTATCCTGATGATTATGATGATCCCGACACAGGTAACGGCACTTGGATTTATCAAACTTGTTTCCAGCATGAAATTAGAGGATTCCTTCATTCCTCTGATCGTACCGGCAATTGCCGCTCCGGTTACGTTTTTCTACATGAAACAGTACATGGAAAGTACATTGCCGTTGTCACTGATCGAAGCAGCGCGCATTGATGGATCAGGAGAATTTCATACATTTAATACTATCGTAATGCCGTTGATGAAACCTGCTATCGCAGTGCAGATGATCTTTACTTTTGTAAGCAGTTGGAATAATTATTTCACACCAGCGCTGGTTTTACATGATGACAGGAAAAAGACACTTCCTATCCTGATCGCACAGTTACGTGGAGCTGACTGGCTCAAGTTTGATATGGGGCAGGTATATGTGATGATCGCATTTTCCA
>OHTG01000285.1_pt1 | contig 41383 bp, 34 predicted proteins | sample 1578761 | NCBI WGS metagenome assembly OHTG01 (sample SAMEA3879536, study PRJEB24766) | human gut metagenome | biome: human-associated habitat; feature: feces | place: USA | collected 1985/1987
CGAAGGCATGATCGATGAAAAGACAGCTCTTCTCCGCATGGAGCCTCAGAAACTTGACGAACTCCTCCACCCCGTATTCGACAAATCGGCCCTAAAGCGCGCCACTGTAGTTGCCAAGGGTCTTCCCGCATCTCCCGGTGCAGCCGCAGGCCAGATTGTATTCTCCGCCGAAGACGCCGAAGCATGGGCCGACAAGAAACGCAAAGTTATTCTCGTCCGCATCGAAACTTCTCCCGAAGACCTCCGCGGTATGGCCGTGGCTCAGGGTATCCTCACCATGCGCGGCGGTATGACCAGCCACGCTGCCGTTGTTGCCCGCGGTATGGGTAAATGCTGCGTATCTGGTGCCGGTGAAATAAAGGTTGATTACGAGGCCCGCACAGTAGAAATGGGCGGCAAAACATATAAGGAAGGTGATTGGATTTCGCTCAACGGTTCGACCGGCGACGTTTACGATGGCCAGGTGCCCACCGTGCAGCCCGAACTTGACGGCGACTTCGGCGCAATCATGAACCTTGCTGCAAAATACACCAAGACACTTGTCCGCACCAATGCCGACACCCCGCGCGACGCCCGTCAGGCACGTGCATTCGGCGCACAGGGCATAGGTCTGTGCCGCACAGAGCACATGTTCTTCGAAGGCGACCGCATCAAGGCCGTACGCGAAATGATTCTTGCCTCCGACGTTGAAGGCCGTAAGGCTGCCCTGGCAAAACTGCTCCCCATGCAGCGCGGCGACTTCGAAGGCATCTTCGAGGCAATGGACGGCTTCGGAGTTACCATCCGTCTGCTCGATCCCCCTCTGCATGAATTTGTGCCCCACCAGACAGCCACCCAGAAAGAACTGGCCGACGAAATGGGCATCACACTTGCAGAAGTTAAAGCCAAAGTTGACGCTCTCGAAGAGTTCAACCCCATGCTTGGCCACCGCGGTTGCCGTCTCGGCATCACATATCCCGAAATCACCGAAATGCAGGCTCGTGCCATCATTGAGGCAGCTCTTGCAGTGAAAGAGCGCGGCATTGATGTCAAGCCCGAAATCATGATTCCTCTGGTAGGCTCACTCAAAGAGATTCAGAACCAGGCAAACATCATCAACACCACGGCTGCGAAAGTGTTTGAGGAGCAGGGCCGCTCGATTCCCTACCTCGTAGGTACAATGATTGAAGTTCCCCGCGCTGCTCTGGTTGCAAACCAGATTGCCGAGGTTGCAGAGTTCTTCTCGTTCGGTACAAACGACCTTACACAGATGACATTCGGCTTCTCTCGCGACGATGCTCCCAAGTTCCTCAAATTCTACAAGGAACACGGCATCATCAAGACCGATCCCTTCGAAGTTCTTGATCAGGAAGGCGTTGGCCAGCTCGTTGAAATGGGCGTCAAGAAAGGCCGCGCCACACGTCCCGACCTCAAAGTCGGCATCTGCGGCGAACATGGCGGCGAACCCTCTTCGGTTAAGTTCTGCGCCAAACTTGGCATGAACTACGTAAGCTGCTCGCCCTTCCGCGTGCCCATCGCCCGCGTAGCTGCGGCGCAGGCCAGCTTGGAAGATTGATTAACACATTGAAAATTAGCAACTAATAAAGGCTGCAATGTATGTCCCAATAGGCAGCATTACAGCCTTTTTATTATTCTACTATGTCAGAAGCTGAAATGAATGCTTATCGGTTCAACTCCGGCAAGGAACCGACAGACGAAATGCTCGCCCAGATTATGCGCGAAGTGGCAGAAGATGCTAAAAAAAGCAATGAAGAAGCTGCCAACAAGCACCTTGATGATATGCGACGAGAAATGATAGCAGATGAGGCGAAATGGGCCGACCGCATAAATGAAATAAGGAATGGCAAGCATTGAGCATAAACCGGAGCTGATTATCATTGCCGGACCTAACGGGTCGGGCAAAACTTCCATTACCCAAAAGTTTCTCCATCATGAGTGGGCGGAAGGGACCACTTATATCAATCCTGATCAGGTTGCCAAAGACATGTTCGGCGATTGGAACAATGAGGAAGCCGTATTGAAAGCAGCCAACTATTGCTCTGAACTTCGCGAGCGATGTCTTGCCGAGAAGAAAAGCTTTGTATTCGAGACTGTCTTTTCAGCCCAAGATAAGATTGACTTTGTCATGCGCGCAAAAAAGGCCGGTTTCTTCATAAGATTATTTTTTATATCAACTGAGAATCCGGCAGTAAATGCTTCTCGAATTGTCAATAGAGTAATGAAAGGCGGTCATGACGTTCCAATCTCAAAAATTATTTCACGCTATTATAAGTCTATCCGTAATTGCAAAACCGTATCCTCAATTATAGACCGCCTTTACGTTTACGACAACTCAATTGATGACGCTGACGCGCGCCCCCTCTTCCGTCTCTCCAACGGCGAGATAGCCAAGCAGTACACTACCGACATCCCCGAATGGGCACAAACCCTATTGAAAGATGCGGGCAATCCATAAACATTATAACTGGGGACGTTTATGAATTGTCCTCGTTTTCGGCAAGTACAGCGTCAACATCGCTACGGTCAAAGTCCCAGCCTCCGACGTAGCCTAAGAGTTGAATGTTGTATGTGGTTTTCAACATGGCAAAACGAGCTTTGCCACGAAGTTACCGCTATATATAATATTGTTAAAAGACTCTCAATTTCGTAGAAACTGAGTAATTTGCACCCAATTTATTGTTATGAATTATTGGCGTTATCAAAATTCTTTAGCGGGTATATTATCTATGGCAGAAAAATATACCAAATCAAATGTTGTCGTATCTTCTGGAGATCGCATAATAATATGCAACAAGTACGAAATCGTTGATATCGTAACTGTAAAAGAAACTGAACAGGGTTGGATTGTATTTGACGATTCATCACTTTTCTTTCCTATAAAATACGATGTGATGCAAAGCCATAAGATAGAGATTCCAACCAACTTTACGGAAGGAAATATGGAATTGCTTAGTAAAGGGGAAGGCAAACTATATGACTTAATTAGTCGTCTTGGAAGTACACAAATCGGTATTTTGAGTAATCACCGATATAACAAGAAGCAGAAAGATCGGGAAAATATTATATGGGACGAAATAGAGTCATACGTTACTAACGCAACGAAATCAGAATGGGAGCTACCTAAATTTGAGATTGAAACATGTGAAATTGCCAATACGCCTCCAATATCTTTGATGAAGTATGGATGTATTCCACAAGAATTATTTATAGAAAAGAAATATCGGAGACGCCGTATTCCAAGGAAATAAGATCCTCTCCTTTCGGAAAAGTCCTTTAATGTGGAGAGGATTAAGGGGCAGATGACGCGGAACACGTGATTGTTTCTTTGCCGGGGCAAAGCTCTGAAACGATAAGCGCCCATGGAGTAGTCGTACATAATCCCGACCGAAGGCTTCATAGTCAAAGTAGCGTGAGAGGTCGCGCATCGCGCTTTCCAGGTTGTAGCACTCGTTGGTGATGTGCCGGTCAAATTACATGTAAATAAATTGCAGTTCTATGTATCAATACGTCAAAAGTCTCTCCTACTGCATTTGACATTATTGTTATAGAGACTATTTCGGTATTCAAAAAATTATGATTAACTCTGTAACAACGTAGTAGGTCGCAGGAATCTACAATTTGTTGACCAACTGTTGACCAACAAATCCTAACTGACTGATATGATGTCGAAAATTATCGCGGCGCAGGCTGCCATCGAAGACTGAGGCTAACTTAACATAATCCGATACTTAGGCGGTAACGTCCCGATAAAAAGGGGCTTACCGCCTAAGCTGTTCTTTGGCGGTTCGTACATTTGGTATTGCGTTGTGTGTACAAAGAGCGAATCGCTCCCAGTCAGAAAATAGTTTTTTATGCGTCGTTACCACATTTCTTATCGTTCTCAGCGCGTCTGGCGTAATTACGATATAAGCCGCTGAAAAACAGCATGCATAATAATGATAAAATGAACTGCCACGTCATGTAGCACTCCGAGTCTGAAGTCCACAGTCGTTTCACGAAAACAATGACTATAAAAATCACTGCACTGAGTAAAAAGAGCACAAAAGAGAGATTCCGCTTTGCCTTATTTGTCATTGGTAACATGTCGTTTGGTTGGTTCTATCTATTAGACACAACTAATTGTAAAGAAGTTGCAATAAGTCAATCCATAAACTACGATTTAAATAAAATCATAGTTTATGGATTTTAGGTTGAACCGGAATTTCCCCGTTTTCGAAGATGGCTGGACGAAAATTGAATTGTACCAAAGTGAGGAATCTTTTATGGACTCCCTATAAAACGCAGGCTGATTTGCCTGATACAAGTATGGTCAGCTCAACTTACTTTGCAGGATAGCGAGAGAGAATTTCGAGGATGGGCTGCCGGATTGATTCTGCCCAGTTGTAATAGCCCAGATCGGAAGGATGGGTTTTGTCGGTGCAGGAAGAGCCATCCGTGTCGGCCACCGGGTAAATGAGATAGATGTTGGGATCCGTTTCCATGGCCTTGCGCACCACCTCTTCAGCCGCCGCCATTTTTTCAGTCTCGCTGCGATCGAGTGCGGTATTGAAATTTCGGCCGCCTCGATAGATGGTTTGCTGGAAAATAAGAGGTGTTGTGGGATGCTTGGCTCGGATAGTCTTGACAAATTCAGCAAACAATTCCCTGATTTCTGGCGCCTTCGGATTGGAGAAGGCATCAAACACAAATGCGTCAGCCTCAGTGTCGGCCAACACCCGCGCATAGCTCTGCTGGAGTTTTGAGTTGCCGCTCACGCCGAGTGAACGGACATCAAGTCCGGTGGCACGCTGAAACTGCAGCGGATAAGGCATACCCGGACGGTTAGAGCTTGTGCCGTGTGTGAAGCTTGAGCCCCAGAACACCACCTTGCGATTGAATGGATTGGGCGCAGACGTGATTTTTGCGCCGGAATCAACGCCTACATACACCTCATCTATTATGCTGCGCAGAGGGAGATACAACAGACATTCCTTTTCACCGGGCGCCATATTCGCAACCAACTTCACCGGTTTGCCTTCCTCTGAAGGGACTCCGGATCCTGCATACAGCCATTTGCCATCCCGGCGTATATAGAGGTCTCCTCCGGCAAATGCGATATTATTGGTATTGTAACCCGACATACGTTTTTTATAGTCAAAATTAAGGAGAATTTCGCGGCTGTCAGTAGTAAACACGAGCGCGAGCCCCGCCGGCGTCTGGTTAAGATACTGCCGCTGATAGGCGGTGAATCCGTCATATTTAAGTGTATCTACACGGGCGTAACGGTCGGGCGTAGTCATGAGCTTGCCGATCAGGGTTAGATTCTTACCGGGCACATACTGCACATTCTCTGATGCAAAGGCCATAGGCATGGCTGCAATCACAATCAACGCAGCCGCAAATAATCTTTTAAATTTCATGGATAGAGTTATTATAGAAACCAAGAGTTATGTGATTAATGATTCACGTTCATTTCCGTTTCAGGACAAACTGCTGAATTTTCAGGATAAAGGTAGAACAAATGCCTGAATATATATTGCTTAATGACACGATTTTAAATGCATCATTTTTGTGTTCAATCATTAATCCTATGTCATGCAAGCAATTGGGTAAATACCTCAAAAACGCAACAAAACCGCAACAGGTAGCACTATCCCCATTAGGGATAAAATCGAAGCGCTGTGCCAAAATTCTGACACAGCGCTCGGAATCGCATTGGATCGGATTATATCAATAGAGGAATTTACATTATCTTGGCGTCAGACGCACTACAGCACCACCTCCTTTTACCAGTGCTAACGGAAGAGTGTCACCTCGCTTGACGGGACGTTTGATCACATCATAACGACGGGGATGAGCCTCCGAATCAGCATTGTCAGCAATTATCTCTGCGTCAAAGTCTTTCCCTTCGGGAAGGAAATCAAGCTTGACATTGTAATTGCGCGCATTGTCGGATGTGATGGCGCCGATATACCAGTTGTCGCCTTTGCGTTTGGCAGTGAGGATGTGTTCACCAACCTCGCCATCGAGGGGACGTGTCTCATTCCATGTCGTAGGAACTGTCGAAACGAACTTCTCGAGAGCCGGATATTTTGCATACTCTGTGGGGGAGTCGCAAATTGAGGCGATACCCTGATCAAGGACTACAAACAGTGCCATTTCATGAGCGACGGTACCACGCGACATAGGGGGTGTGTCATCGATGTCGATGGGGCGGAAATCTTCTTCAGTCACCTGACGCAGCGAACCGGGAGTAAAGTCGGTGGGACCTACGAGCAGACGGATATAGGGGAATGTGCAGTGATGACGGGGCGAAATAGTATGGTCCCAGAAGTTGCATTCCTGACCGCGGTTGGCTTCATAACCGAGCACGTTGGGGAAAGTCCTGTTGAGACCTACTGGAACGGGGCAACCGTGGAAAAGTACAACCATTTTTTCGTCCGCCAGACGCTTGGCAAGCTGACGCTCCCAACGCATGGCCACCTGGTCATTGCGCTCAAAGAAGTCAATCTTGGCACCGGAAACGCCGTACGATTTCATCTTCTTAACCCAATCGTAGGGAGCTTCGATGGGGCAGGTAACCCATGTCCAAACAATGATACCCACGCCTTTTTTAGCTGCGTAATCGCAAAGTTGGGCGATATAGTCCTCCGACCATCCTGCATCGAGAGTAAGATATGGTATGCCATTCTTGGCAGCCCAGTCTACATAATACTTATAGAGCTCATAAGTGAGGTGCTTCTTTCCTACAGGGAAATCAACGCCCTCGAGCATGGCTTTATGCCACCATTCCCAGGCACTTGCACCGGTTTTGATCCAGCTGACGTCTTCAATCTCACAAGGATCGGCCAAACGGTACACCAGTTCGTTGTTGAGCAGGTCGATATCGCGTTCGGAGGCTATGAACACACGCCAGGGGAGAGTGCGGCATCCATTGATGCGGGCGATGTATTCCTCGCGGGTTTCAACCAAGTGCATGGAGAAATACTTGTCGTTATCTTCTGCATTTTCATCAAGCACATATATGGGATATGCTGCCCAGTGGCCATGCACTTTTTCGCCCTTGTCGGGCTGCAGATACAGACCGGGATAGTCATAGGTATTGGCTTCGGTAACGGCCACCTTAATTTTCCCGCCCGGAAGAGCGAACAGAGCCGGGGTGGTGCTGATGATACTGTCGGGAATAGCTGCGATGCTGTCGTATTCTATGTATGCACGTTCGAAATTGCGGTAAGCCTGATAAACCTGATGGGGCTGACGCTTCCTGTCATATTCGGTCAGGGTGTTTGACTCGCACTGCGGATAGAACACCTTCACGGGCCCCTTACCGAAGTCGACATCGAACAGCTCGGTTGCAACAGTGATTTCACGAGGATAGTTGAGGGTCCAGCGGAATGCCACACCTTCATCGTATGCGCGGAGTGTGAGCTTGTAATCACCGCCATCATAACCGAGGGTGAGTTCATTGTAATTGTCAGTCAGCGTGCTGTTTTTGCCAACTGGTACGTTTATCACGCCTCTGTTGGAATCCTTTTCAGACGACGTCACTTTCCCGTCACCAATCTGATTGCCATTGGCCTCAATAATTCCGATCACCGAATTTTCAATGATTTTCTTACCCTTGTAGTCCACCGAATATGTGGTGGGACCTTCGCCGGCCTTCACCGACAAAGTGTAGGCCTTGTCGGGCGATTTTACCTCATAGGTTTTAGCCGCCGACGGCAGGGCCGCTGACAGTAGAACACCGGGAAGCACAAATAACAGTTTTTTCATGAGAATGTGAGAATGATGTTAGGTTAGTGTACAGCAAAATTAGCCAAACAACACTTCGTATAAAATGGATATTGCCCGGTAAATAGATGGACTATTTCACGATTTTAATATCTACTCAATAAAACGTAGAAAGAATCTTCGAACAAAATGACTCCGGACAGAAATTCCGCTTCTGATTCAGGCCATAGTGGCGCATGAATCGCGGGGAATCTGTCCGAAGTCCTGATTTATAAACTGCTGTTATTTTTTGCTACGGCGTCGAGTATCGCCTTCCTGTATTTGTCGTGGTCGCGAAGGTCAGGACGTCCCTCAGCCTTGCCGTCGCGGCCGACGAGAATGTAGTAGGGGATACCGTCAACCCCGAACCGTGAACGGATGGCCGAAATCTGTTCGGGCATCAGGCGGTAATGTATGCCACGTATATCCGGAATCATCTCAAGATATGATTCAATGGGCGACGAGTCATCAGCGACATATACCCAAACGATATCGTCGGACGACAGTTCGCTATCTTTCAGCGGCTCATTCTCCTTGATGGCAGCACGGCATGGTCCGCACCATGTGTTCCAAAGGTCGACCAGAACCACTTTCCCCTTATGGGGAGCCACGATGGCATCCAGAAGTTTGTCGGGCGCCACATCAGGGGTAGGAACAATAAGTTTGGCAGCCTCGCTCCTCATAACGGCAGCCATGCGGTCGCGGCGGTATTCCACGGCTTTAGCGTAGAACGGAGTGCTCAACTTTCTTAACCCCTCAAGCTGCTCGTCTGTAAGTTTGCCGGATTTGGCTGCCTCCGATGCCGCTGTATAGCTTTCAAGCTCCGCCAGCAGACGCCCGTCGGCCCCGGCCTTGTTCCACATTGATCCATTATCGGAAAGCTCACGCGGGCCGAAATTATCGAGCAACAGATAATCGGGGTTGTTCAGATTCACTTTCCCAGCCACTCGCCTCAACTGTTCGTCTGTAAATTCAATCTTAGCACTGTCGGGAGGAACCGGAGTAGACCACCCGCCATGTTTGACCCTGTAGTCCTGACGGTAAATGCCGGGAGCACTGCTTACCGCAACAATCAGGCTCGCATCAAGCTCTGTCTGTCTCATTCTTTTTGCAATCGGGCTCATATCCGATGCCTTGATAGAATCCTGCAACGTGGCATGCCGGGAAAGAATCATATCGAGATATTCCTCAGGCGACATATGATAGTCGGCGAACCCCTCGGAATATATATCAAGCGCATACATGCCGTCGTCGCTCAGCTGCAACGCATGTTTCAGCGGTCCGTATTTTCCGGTAGCATAGAATTTCGGGCGGTTGGGAACACTGTCTCCGCGAATTTCCATATTGCGGCGTCCGCTGGCCGTCATATCTCCCCAGAATTCAATTGTTTCACCGGGAGCAAGGATTGCATCGGTAAAGAGCCGGAATTCTCCCACAATTGTTGTCCACAAAATCGAGGGTCCGGAAATCACATCCTTGAATGTGGCATTACCCAGACTGTCGAGCGGCAGTGAGGCTCCCTGAATCCGCTCTCCATCCATGCTGTAAAGGAAATATTTGATATCGGACCCCATTTCAGGACGATAACCCACAAGATGGATATTTACCGTCACGGAATCGGTGTCAAGCACCACGCCCGGCCATTCCGTTGTCACCTCCTCACTGAGAAGTTCCGACGGAATCTCGTTGAACCGCGACGGTTTCCCGGGCTTACCTGTCAGGTCTATGCCATAGAGGACCCAGCCCTTCTCTTCCTCAAACGTACTGAAATCGATAGCCTTCACATACGAAGGAACCGGAGGAAATGCGAGAGTGAAATGAGTTACTCCGGAATCGGGCATCCAGAACTGTTTGTCAAGCTCGATACCGTCGGCCGACTGAATTTTAAGGGTATCACCTCCGGCAATGATAGCTGCCGACGATGGTATGCTGATCCAATAATCCGGGAAATAATGCACCACGGCATGAAGCACCGTTGATGAATCCGTCAATTCCACTTTGGTAAACGAGAGGAACTCCGTGTTAGCACTTTCAATGAATGGCCGTTCAACAGTGCCTCTGTTATTGAAATGCGTGCAACTTACGGTGCACAGCATTGCCGTCAATGCAACGGTCTTAAACAGATTATTCATAAAACTATATTGTATCTGAATTAGGTATTAGAACTTGATTGTCAAATCACAAAGTTAACTTTTTTTACAAATTACCATGTCGGATTCACAGATTAATTTCAGCACTACATCAGCTTATCGCCGGATAGTGACGCCACAAAAGACACCAGCCTGATTCGGGCCGGTGCAGGCACGCGAATCAGGCTGGTACTGACTTGTTTAAAGATGATTGCTGCGGTAGAACTCCAGTATGCGGTGGCGCAGAAGATACTCATAATGCGCCTGAATGGAATTCACTTCCGTGCGGAACAGATTGTTTTTGGCTATCTCGAATTCCGCAGGAGTTGAACGTCCGAGATTGTACTTCTCCTGCGTGGCTTCAAACGAGAGGCGTGTTTTCTCAAGCGTCTCTTTCGAGGTGAAATATTTGTCGCGGGCTCCGCGGGCCTGATAATAGGCGAGCTGAATGGTGCGGAACAGGTCGGTCTCGGTCTGGTCGAGCGCAAGTTCAGCCTGAATTTTCTGGATTTTGGCACGGCGCACGCTGTTGCGCGTGGAAAACGCATTGAAGATAGGTATCGACAGGTTTACACCGATATAAGTGGAGTAATTGTGTCGCATCTGGTCGCCGAACGATTCGTGAGGCATTCCGCCGACGGTATAGTAACTCGACCCCACGTTGGCGCCGAAACTCAGGGTAGGGATGTATCCTGTTTTCGCAAGGGAGATATTCCTGTCGGCCACCTCAATGCTCTGCCGTGAGGCGAGAATCGAGTTGTTATGCACCAATGCGGCATTGAACACGGCATCGGCCGTGGGGATTATGGGTTCGCCCTCATCAATAGGGGTGATGTCGAACCCAACTGCGGTGGGGAGCTGAAGAAGGTTTGCAAGCTCCACCAGTGCGGTCTGCACATCGTTCTCGGCTGTCACAACCTGAAGTCGATCCGTTGCCTGCTGCGATTCGGCATCATAAAGGTCGGCCTCGGCAACTTTTCCCGCTTCAACCAATGCTTTCTGACGCTCCACCTCATATGTGGAGTAATCAAGCTGCGAACGCGAGCTTTCAAGCACCTCCTTTGCGTAGAGCACCTGAAGGTAACTGCTTATGACATTCAGGGTAACATTATCTTTGGCCGCCTCATAATCGTAGAGGAGTTTCTGCAGATTCGATTTCGCCACTTTCAGCTGACGGTACTCCGACAATCCCTGAAACAGCGGCAGATTCAGGTTCGCCCCCCACTGGAATGAAGATGTGTTACGGTCGGCATATGTATTTTCTGCCGTCAGACCACGCCCGAAGCTAAAGCTTTGCGAAGCCGAGGCACTGACGTTCGGGAGGAAGCGGTCCTTGGCTTCGGTAACTTCCAGATCGCCCGACATAATCTGCAGTTTGCTCTGCTGCACCGAAATGTTGTGTTCATGGGCGTAGGCCACACACCGGTCAAGATTCCACTGTTCTGCCACGGCCGAACCGGTGCAGACGATGCATACGGAAGCTGCTAACAAAAAGGCTTTCATATCAATTTATATGTTGCTTTACTGTTTTTCTTATTCCTTGATTTCATTTCCGCGCAATCCGGATGCCGCATTGACACCTGATTCCTTTACTTCAACATTAATACCGTCCGATACACCGGTTTTCAATGCCACACGGTCAAACTGCTGCGCACCTACGCTGTCCTTGAGCACATACACGAATGCACTGTCGCCCTGATATTCCACCACACGTTCCGGCACGGCCATCACGCTGTCGGCTTTCTCAAGGATTACTGTGGCGTTGGCACTGTAGCCGGCACGAAGTTTTGAGGTATCCTCTATGTTCAGTGCTGCCTTCACCTCGAATGTGTTGGTTCCGTTGTCGTCTGTTGCCATAGGGGCGATTTTCTCAATCACGGCGTGGTAATCGGATCCTGCCACGGCACCTACTGAAATACGCACATCCATCCCTTCAGTAAGGAGGTCTACCTCGGTCTCATCTACTTTCCCCTTGAAAATGAGGTCGGTCATATCTGCCACTTTGGCCACGGTCGTACCGTCGTTGAACGTGTTGGCCTGGATAACCGAGCTACCCACCTTGATAGGCACTTCAAGCACAACGCCTGTCACTGTGGAACGAACCAGAGTGTTGCTTCCCTGTGCATTAAGTGCCGACACACCCTCGCGAACGATGTTCAACTGATCCTCGGCCTGTGCAAGTTCCTGCTTCGCACGTTTATACGCAGCCAGATCTGTCTCATATTTTTCGCGGCTTTCATATTTCTTGTCGAACAGAGCTTTGGTTCGTTCATATGTCAGACGGCTCTCTTCCAATGAGATGCGGGCAATATTTACGCGGCTTTCGGCCGACGACAATTGTGTTTCCTCCGGAACGACCTGAATTTTTGCAAGAATATCACCGGCCTTTACATGGTCACCGGCCTCAACAAGCACCTCACTGATGATACCTGAGATCTGAGGCTTGATTTCAATCTCGTCGCGTGGTTCAATTTTTCCCGTCAGCACCGTTGTGCGCTCGATTGTTTCGGTTGTGGGTTTCACAATCTCATATTTCACATCTTTGGGTTTTGAATTGAGATAGAGAAACACGAATGTGCCGATGAAGATGGCAGCTACCACAATCCACAGCAGAATCTTGAAAAACTTTTTCATATGATGAATTTATCAGTTATTATTCTTTTATGTACAAACAGTTGAATCTATTTTCATTTATCGTTAAGAGCCTCCACAGGCTTGATGCGCATGGCTTTGGCTGCAGGCACCAGCCCCGCGAGAGTGCCGAGCACCCCGAATGTGAGCATGATGGTGAGAGCCTGCCACATATTCATCTGGAACTGTGGCGTAGACACTTCGTTTGCCGTCAGCATCTCCGCAATTTCAAGCACAATGGCTGCGAACGTGATTCCGCCAAGGCCGGCAACCGCGGTCAGCATGACGCCTTCCGACAGAATCTGCACGATGATGTCGCGGGGCTTGGCTCCGATGGCACGACGTATGCCGATTTCCTGCGTACGCTCCTTGACAATCACCCACATTATATTGCCGATACCTATCACACCGGCGAGAAGCGTACTTACACCGATGAAAAGCGCCAGAAGCGACAGGCCCGTGAACAGATTGTCGACCATCTCGAACTGCTCGGAGATATCGAACAGCTCCATGGCGCCAGTATCGTCAGGCGCTATATAATGCCGCGTATAGACCACGTGGCGCATGCGGTCGGTAAGTGACGAAATTTTCACGCCGTTGCCAGCCACAACCATAAGCATATCAATGGAGTTGCCGCGTTTGAATGCTCTTCGGAATGTAGATGCGGGAATAGCCACCGATTCATCAAGTCTGCCACCAAGCTGAATATCGCTTGTCTGGCTCATCACACCTATAACGGTGTAGCTGATGCCGTTTACCTGCAGAGTTTTTCCGATGGGCGACATGTCGGTAGGGAACAGCTCGTTTGCCACTTTCTGTCCGATTGTGGCCACTTTGCGTTCAAGCGCCACATCGGCCTGATTTATGAAGCGTCCCGACAATATGGACGGCAGCATCACTTCTCCGTATTCAGGTTCCACTCCAAGCACCGAACCCGACATGGAATAGCGCGTGTTCTGAAAACTTGACGAACCGCTCTGATAGCTTGGCGTTATTGTGTGAAGTTCGGGGAAGTTTGCGCGCAGGCGTGCCATGTCGGTCAGGTCCAGATCCCACGCGCGTCGCTCTGCATTACCGTGATATGGTTTGGTCGTTCGCTGTGCCCACAGAATAGCACTGTTAGTGGCAAAGCCGTCGAAATTGCGCATAAGCAGATCCTTGGCGCCGCGTGCGCCCCCCAACAGGATGGCAAGCATGGCCGTACCCCAGAAAATTCCGAATCCGGTGAGAAATGTACGTGTCTTGTTGCGGGCAAGAGTGGCACCTATCTCTTTCCAGTTTTCTATGTCGAAAATAGTAAGTCGCATGTGATGATGTATATTGTTATCTGGGTTTTATTCATCCCGCAGAGCCTCTACAGGTTTTATTTTAAGAGATTTCAATGCCGGGAACAAACCTGCAAAAGCTCCGGCAAGGATAAGCACCGCGGTTACCTCTATTGCAATCGAGATGTCAACCGACGGATTTGACATGAAATCCGTGTCGCCGAACAGCTTATTAAGTATATAGGTAGCCACAGTTCCGATTACAATTCCGATATATCCGAACAGCGTAGTGATGGCAACGCTCTCCGCCATGATCTGCACAAGGATAGAACGGGGCTTGGCTCCGATGGCACGGCGGATTCCGATTTCGTGCGTGCGTTCCTTAACTGAAACGAACATGATATTGCTGATGCCCACAATACCGGTGAGCAGCGTAAGCAATCCGAGTATCCATATGGATATATTGAGAATATTCATGGCCTGAAGTCCTTTAAGTCCTTGCGAGAACTGGTTCCAGGTCCACACGGCACCAGAATCGTCCGGAGAAAAATCATGTGTTGCGGCAAGAGTCTGACGGATAGCCGTCTCTGCAGCATCTCCATCTTCTATGGTCTCCACGTTCTGCAGCATCACACTCATGCTCCCAAGTTCATCCTTGTTGCCTGCAAGCATCTTGGCAGTGTTGTATGGCACATATATTGTCCGCCCCCAACGGCTTTCATAGATACCTACCACCTTAAAGCTCAAACCATTTATCGACAGGCGTTTCCCTATGGCATCCGAACCGTCAGGAGGGAAAAGCTGTTCTGCCTTACTTTCGGGAAGCACAATGCTTTTGGCACATTCCGCCATATCCTTTTCATTTATGAAGCGGCCATATTTCATCTTGATTTCCGACCGGAGTGTAAGTTCCGAAGGATAGACGCCCACGTATGAAGAGGAGATAGAATGTTTTCCTGAAGAGATGTTACCGCTGTAGCCGTCGATGGTGGAAGTGACTTCGCCCACGAACTTCTTATTCTCATCGGCAATCACCGTCATATCGTTATGCTTGAGTTCAATATTCCGGCCCTCACGATATCCGTGATAAGGCTTGCTTGTCCTTCCGCCCCACACATTGATTTTCTGCGAACCGGGTGTCATGGCATGCTCCTTGAACGAGTTGGTGACTCCATTGCCCACGCCAAGCAGCACAATCAGCATGAATATCCCCCATGCCACAGCCACCCCGGTAAGGGCAGTACGCATTTTGTTATGCTTGAGCGTCTGTAGGATTTCACTTATTAAATCGAACATGTGGTGATTGGTAATGTGGTTGTGATTTCAGGTTTATCAGGTACAATCATACCGTCAACAATACGTATCAGGCGGTCGGTCTGCGCGCCGACACCGGGGTCGTGTGTCACTATTACCACCGTCATGCCATCCTGACGGTTGAGCTGCTTGAACACCTGCATCACGTCTTTCGACGTCTTGCTGTCCAGCGCACCGGTCGGCTCGTCAGCAAGAATTATCGACGGCTTGGTAATAAGAGCGCGGGCAATGGCCACACGCTGTTTCTGTCCGCCCGACAGCTCGCCTGGAAGATGGTGCGCACGTTCGGCAAGCCCCATCTTTTCAAGCTGTTCCATTGCGAGCATGTTGCGTTTGCGGCGCCCCACACCCTGATAGAACAGTGGAAGAGCCACATTCTCAACAGCATTCTTATAGTTGATGAGATTGAACGACTGAAATACAAAACCGATCATCCGGTTACGGTACTCGGCGGCTTTGTTTTCACTGAGATTCTTTATCAGCGTGCCGTCAAGCCAGTAATCGCCGGTGTCATAATTGTCAAGTATTCCAAGAATATTGAGCAAAGTCGATTTGCCTGAACCGGAGGCGCCCATAATCGAGACAAGCTCGCCCTTGTTGATATCAAGATTGATGTCCTTCAGCACGTGCAACGGCACGATGCCGGGATAGGTTTTGTTTACATCCCTTAGCTTAATCATATAACAGTGATGAATTATTGGTCAATTCCATGATTCGGAATTACTAAGTGTCAAATGTACTATTAATTTATGCGTGAAAAACGGCGTGAACGTTAAATCCGTTTAATGCTAAGTTTGTTTAACATCCGTTCGGAAACATTCACGTCTAATAGACGATGTCACGAACGATAAAGTTGCACCAATCCTTATTTTTTTGCCAGTCTATTTGCACAATTAAACCCTTTGACTTAAATTTGCGTTATAAAAACAAAGGCTATAGAGCCGTGGAGAGGCATTATCGGCCTCCTGAGGACATTGAAATTCTGCCGCATCAAAGTTGATTGGGAAACTCATCAATTATAAGTGAAATACCGAGACAAACTCGACGCGCAATGGCGGGCCCCGACGTCCATTTCATATGGCGTATGCCGGTTAAGTGTTTACACACCGGCCAGGCGGATTACAAAGTGCGGAGAGAGCTCAAAACCTGTCTTTCGGAGTTTCATCGCATCCTTTGGTGTGGCTTTTATATAAAAGAAGAGGCAACCGACCGCAGTGTCAATGGTTGCCTCTTTTTTATTTTACGATAAGATGCTGGATGGAATCGCACATTATCGAGTCGGTCATGGCCCATCCCTGAAACTGCCGGAACGACACCGGGACCGACGCATCCAGCCGTGGATAGCGGCGTAACAACCGGCGCGCCACACCCTCGCTTACCACCGCACGGGGAACTTCCCCCAATGCTGTCAGTATCACAAGTTGCTCCGAGGAATAGGAGGGGTCTTCATCCACGTAAATTGTATCACCGATTTCATGCGACAGCGCCCTCAGACGGGCTATAAACGGCGAACCGACCGGAACAGCCACATGCTTGTGACCCAGATCGGTCTGCGTTGCCACCTCCAAAGCACCTGTTGAATCGGCAAGCTGCACAAGCACCTGCCGGTCCACATCGCCAGGATTCACAAAGCAATAATGCGATTTCAGTTCAGCCGTGGCGGGTATGTCGGCCACCACAAGCTGATACCTCCCCTCGTCAAGTCCGGCAAGAGCATCGGCAAGCCGCGTGATGGGATGGAAGCGCAGGGGTATCGTGGCACCCACCTTGGCGCGCAGCAGGTCGTAATACACTCCCGACAACGTATCGCCGTTCATGGTGACTCCCATTGGCGACACTTCTATGGCAACATTGAGCGTATCGCCCGATGCAAGATGCTCCCGGCGTTCGCCCACGCCGGGCGACGAGCACATTTTAAGCCCGACCAGCATGATGCCTGCGGCGGCAATGAGCATCAATACATAAAGCCCTGCCGATCCACGTTTGGGTTCCAATCGCTTGTACATCGTCTGAGTGAGATTAAATTCTTAAAGATAATCTATGCCTATTTCCGAATTATCAGGCAATCCTTTAGTTTGCGAAATCGATTGAAAGCCCCATCTGAAGGCGACGCGGATTCATGGGATAATGCGGCATGGAGAAGTAGTTCGTCCCTGTCAAGCCCTGGTTGACATGCGACATCATCACATAGAATCGGGTCTTTGACAGCTTGCAGTTAATATAGACGTCTACAAATGGATAGTTGCCGATATCTACCGACCGCTGATTATAGAACGACATGGTGGCCGGCTGGAACCCAACGCCCTTGTATTTGGTGAAGTAGTCGCAGTTCACGCCGAACTGTACGAACAGAGTGGCCACCTTGAACATGACATACATGTTGGAATTCACCACAAACTTCGGCAACGGAATCACCGCATCCTCCGTACACTGCTGATAGGTGAGGCGGTTGTCCCAGTGCAGCACTCCGAAATGGAAATTCTGACGCAATGTGGCGCTGAACACCTGGGCGTTGCCACCATACTGAGCAGGGAGCGCACGGTCATCAAAATAGATATGATTCTGAATGTTTTCAATCTGGGCTGTCAGTGAAGTATTGGTCCAGGGTACGGAAATCTCGCCACCCACGCGGAACGAACGGGTCTTTGAAAAGTCATTCTCCCACATAAAGTGGTTGGACCAGAAATGTTTCATCAGCCAGGGGGCGGACAGATTGTTGAAATGCCCGAAAGCCTTGACAGGCACTGTGTCACCGAACAACGGGATGCGAGTGGTTATGTCGCCGCTGACTTTTATTTCGCCCGCTGCATCACCTACCAGGCCAATCTCTCCCGTGACATTGTAGTTGAACAGACGTCCCTGCTGCTTTGTAAGCTGGGCACCCACCCAAAGCAGATTCTGACGCTCATCAAGCTTCATATCGGGATCGGGCACCTCCGTCATGGCTTCCACCTGCGCGCCCGAAGGTGCCTCGGCGAAACTTTCCATGTGGTAATTACGTATCTCATGAGTGGCGAACAGCGCCAATCCGGCCTTCGCCCATTTGTTAAAGCCCTCAAGAAGCGAAACGCCCACCGTGTTGCGTATCTTCCAGTAATTCTGGTAATCGTCAGTATAATGCGGATTCAGATAGGTATTTTCCCAGAACGACAGATTTTCCTGAGCATTCTCGTTGCGGAACACATGCTTGGACTCCTGATAACGGAATGTCCATATAAAACTCGTTACAGGCACAAGCGTGCGCTTCACGGTTGAATCGTTCACCTGCTCCTCTTTCCAGAAACCGAGTTTATATTTATTGTTCAGATACAGGTCCGTGCCTTTCACACGACTGTGTGCGTCCGAGAGGTTCACAGGAATCTGCTTGGTGTTCACGGAAGTATTGCCGCCCTGCACCACTGCCGGATCCGTGATATAGAGATCGTCGGTTATACCTCCGTTTTCTTTAGTCACAAGGTTAAAATGGGTCAGATAGCCCTGGAATTCATATCGTTCGCCGATATAACTGCCCGAAAAGCCCCAGTTAAGGTCTTTGGCCGCCTGATTGGCGTAGCTTCCTTTTGAGTAGATATAATCAATCATCGCACCCACCTGCGTACGGGCGTTTGCATTGGCCGAGAACACTGTGGAAAAGCGGTCCTGACCGATCTCCTTGCCACCTCCGAAGTTATAGCTGAGGAATGTGGTCGGAATTCGGGTGTTATAGAACCGGGCTTTCTCCTCGGTGGGAATCCATGGCAGAAGCGCATCACGGAAGAAGAAATCGCTCATCGGCTTGCGTTCCATGAACAGCATATTGTAGCCTTCGGCACAATAGTTGCCTGTCGCGGCATAAGCCGGCGAGACCTGTTGAGGAATGAATTCGAGCGAGTAGTTCTGAAAGAGAGTGTCAATCGTGGCCGGTTCACGCAGCCCCAGCGGCGGCACAAGCTTCCACGCATACGACGGCTCGAGCTGCACTTTTTTTGCCGCTGTCCGGAAGCCGAAGGCCGACACAAGAATGACAAATATAAATAGGGCGGATATATTTCTTTTCATTTCATTGCTGTATGGAGCCCACGCAAGCATTTGCAAAAGGCAAGTCCATGAAATTAACTCACAAATTTAATGAAATTCCATGATATATGCCAATGCCTTAGGCAGCTCGTCGACAATGTGACGGGGTTTCCACAGCTCCTCAACTTCAATTGTCTGCGGATGGATGCACAACCGGGGCGGATTGGCAATCTCGATCGTTGTCCACCCGAACACATTGGGCCAATGGAAATCCTTGGCAGGATTATCGCCGATGTAAACCCAGTTGGTTTCGTCCGGATGCAAAAACATCATCCGCTCGAAAGGCTTCGGCGAATTTTTGTCGGCACCAGTCGCCTCCGACACAAGAAAATCGGATTCGGGAATATACTTTTCCAGACCAAGTGCTTTGTATTTATTGATCTGCGTGACACAGCGGCCATCCGTTATCATTCCGATTCTGATTCCACGGGATTTCAGCGCATCCAGAAGTTGTGCGGCCCCTGAGCGTAATGCAATATAAGGCATATGTGTGCGATAGACCTTCACCATGGCCGCCGCAGAAAGATGCTCTCCATTGACGTTTGCCCCGGCTCTTTCAGCAAGCAAATCGAACCCTGCGCCGACCGATGGTGCAGACTGCACAATTGCTTTGGCTACCTCAAAAGTCATGTCACTGCAGCCCGCAACAAACGTTGCGACAGCGTCGACAGCCGACCGAACATAGTCGGCCTCGAAATAAAGCGTATCGTCAAGGTCAAAAACAACCATGGAGCACTACCGGAATCAGGATTTTCGGGCGCCTGAAAGGCATTCTTTTATTGCCTCGGCCACTGCGGCCACCTCCTCGTCTGTAAGACTGGAACCCGAGGGGAGGCACAATCCGCGACTGAAGAGATCCTCTCCGACACCGTTACCATAGAAGGGCGCATCGGCAAAAACAGGCTGCATGTGCATCGGGCGCCACAGCAGACGGGTCTCTATCCCTTTGTCAAGAAGCGCAATGCGCAATTCATCGGACGAAAGCGGCGCGGAATCCTTATCAAGCAGCAATGTTGAAAGCCAGAAGTTGGAACGGCTGCGGTCATCTGGATTGCATTTTACCTCCACGCAATCCACATCTCCCAAAAGCGACGCGTACATGTCATGGATGGCACGCCTGCGGTTCACCCTCCATTCAAGTTCCTCAATCTGTGCGCAGCCGATGGCCGCCGAAACATTGCTGAGACGATAATTGTAGCCGATTGTGGTATGATAATAATAGGGGAGCGGTTCGCGCGCCTGGGTCGACAGGTATTTCACCCGGTCGGCCTCCTCTTTCGTATGGCAGATAAGCGCACCACCGCCGGATGTGGTTATAATTTTATTTCCGTTGAAACTCAATGCACCGAAGTTTCCGAATGTCCCGCAACAACGGTCCATGAATGTAGAGCCAAGGGCCTCGGCGGCATCCTCTACCACGGGAATTCCATACCGTCGGGCAATCTCCATGATGCGGTCCATTTTGGCAGGCATACCGTAAAGGTGTACGGGTACAATGGCAGCAGGCTTTTTGCCTGTAAGCTTCATACGGTCCTCTATGGCCTGTTCCAGAAGCACGGGATCCATGTTCCATGTGTCACGTTCACTGTCGACAAACACCGGACGTGCGCCAAGGTAGACAATCGGATTGCAGCTGGCCGAGAAAGTGAGGTCCTGACATATCACTTCATCATCACGCTTGACACCGGCCATTACCAGACCGAGATGTATGGCTGCCGTACCGGCCGAAAGAGCCACCACATTCGGTACGTCGAGGAATTTTTCGAGACGATGCTCGAATTCGTCAACCATCGGCCCGAGGGGAACAATCCAAGTGGATTCTATCGCCTGGTCGACATATTTCTTCTCATTTCCCGCAAGATGCGGAATCGAAAGCTTGATCATAATTTTATCGGTTATGGCACGAGACACACCGCCCGTACCGCATACTCCCCGAAGCGAGGAAAACAAAAAAACGCCACGGAACCTTCAATTCCTACGGCGTTGCAAATTTAGAAATATTCGTTGTAAATATAAAGAACATATGTCACAACCTTACGCTCCGGCATGTGACAACCGGAGATTGCGGATGCGCCATCCGGTCCATGCGAGCAGAAGGCTCATGCAGGGGGAAAGTAAATTGAAGATACAGTACGGGAAATAGACCATTGTGGACACCCCGAGTACAGTTGACTGAGTTATGCCGCAGGAATTCCAGGGAATCAGTACGGAGGTCACAGAAACCGAATCCTCGATGGTACGGCTGAGCAACCGGGGTTCGAGTCCGAACTGACGGTAAACATTGCGGTACATGTTGCCTGTGATAATCAGCGACAGATACTGGTCGGCCGTCGTGCTGTTCATGAACAGACCGGAACCTACCGTAGCCCCTACAATGGATGTACGTTTGTGAAGGCGGCTTGTGAAGCTGCGCGTAATGGAGGCAAGCATCCCTGTGCCCATCATTGCGGCTCCGAACATCATGGCGGAAAGCACGAGTGCCACCGTGGACATCATACCGGAGATACCACCCGTCGACACCAGACTGTCAAGGCGCTCCACGCCTGTGTCCATAGCATTGCCGGACCACAGCATACCCGCTGCAGAAATAACCGAATGCCCTAAATCAGGCTGAAACACAAAAATGCCAACGAACCCGAGGAGCGCGCTCGCTGCAAGAGTCAGGAGGGTCGGAACTCTGAACGCAATAAGCGCAAGCGTAATAGCCGGAATAACAAGCGTCCAAGAAGTGATATTGAAAGTGGTTCTCAAAGCTCCGTCAAGCATCATTCCCTGATCGGCATCGGCGGCGTCCGACATAAATCCTTTTACCGCAAACACCACAAGCGCCAACAGCAATGCGGGGACGGATGATAGCATGAGATAACGCATATGCGCAAACAGATCAACGCCACAGGCACTCGATGCAACCACTGTTGTGTCGCTCAGCGGTGAAATCTTATCACCGAAATACGCACCTGATATAATTGCCCCGGCAATCCAGCCCGCACTGAATCCCATCACCTGACCGATGCCCATGAAAGCCACGCCGATAGTGGCGATAGTCGACCAGGAGCTGCCGGTAAGCACCGAAATCAATGCACACACCACGCAGGCTGAGACCAGAAACAATGTAGGGGTAAGCACTTCAAGGCCATATACAATCAAAGTGGGAACCACACCGCTCACCATCCATGTAGTGGCTACCATCGCTATGCAGATGAGCATCGGCACGGCAGGCAGAATCTGGCGCGCACTGCGCACAAAGCCAACCGTCATGCCGCGTCGCGACAATGCGCCGAACACAAACGATAACACTACAGACAATGCCGCCGAACCGAGAAGCACCACCGGAGAATACCCCGCAATGGCATCTGCGCCTTCACACATCATTATCAACACCAGACTGCTCAAAAGGACAATAATCGGCAACAGCGATACAAAGAGCGGTACCCGTCTGGCCTGGGTACCTTTAATTACAGCGATTTTCAACCTATTGAAAACTTAAATAAGAAACAAAGAATACTAACTCCAATAAATTGGCGGCAAATTTAGCTGTTTTACCGCTCAAAAGCAATTTGTAAGGGGAAACCGCGTTATTAATAAAGCATAAAAACGCCAAACAAATACGATGAATATCTGCAAACCATACATATATCTCTGCATACTGCTGCTTACCCTTGGCTTCCTTCCGGCCGAAGCCCAGGTAAAGGTTCACGGCAAGGTGACCGACATGCAGGGCGATGCACTTGAATTCGTCACCGTGCGTGTGGCCGGTACTGCCATAGGCACCAACACCGGGCTTGACGGAACTTTCAAACTGTCATGCCCCACGCCTGCCAACGACACTCTGACAGTGGTGTTTACCAGTATCGGTTACGAAGAGCTGCGCCGTCAGTTAATACATCCCAAAGGGGATCTGGCGCTCAACGTACGTCTGCGCAACAAAAGCCATGAACTCACGGAAGTGGAGGTGACCGATTTCAGAAAACAGACCTCTCAGATGCAGCATATCGACCGCGAAAGCTATAAGCTTGCAGCCGATGCATCGGGCGGTTCGGTGGAATCTATGCTGTCAACCCTCGCCGGTGTGAACTCAAACAACGAGATGTCAAGCCAGTATTCAGTGCGTGGAGGCACATACGACGAGAATTCCGTGTATATCAACGGCGTGGAAGTCTACCGCCCGCAGCTCATATCCTCCGGCCAGCAGGAGGGTCTGAGTATCATCAACCCCGACATGGTGGGAAGCATCGGCTTCTCTACCGGTGGCTTCGGGGTGGAGTATGGCGACAAAATGTCGTCGGCACTCGATATCACCTATCGTGAGCCGGAGGCATTTGAAGGGTCTGTCACCGGCAGTCTCATGGGCTTCTCCGTAGCTGTGGGCCAAAGCTCACGCAAGTTCTCCCAGCTGCATGGAGTCCGGTTCAAAAAAAACACATCGTTACTCAGTTCTCTCGAAACCAAAGGTGAATATGACCCGAAATTTTTCGATTACCAGACAAATCTCAACTGGAAAATATCACCTAAATTCAAAGCATCGTTCCTGGGCAACATAGCCGTAAACAACTATAAATTCCAGCCCGTTGACCGTGAGACAAACTTCGGTACATCGTCAGATGCCAAACAGTTCAAAGTGTTTTTCGACGGTATGGAGAAAGACCGCTTTGAAACATATTTCGGTGCATTGAACCTCACATACAAGCACTCCCGTTCAACCGACTTTTCTCTCATAGCATCCGGATATCTCACCAATGAACTTGTTTCCTATGACATTTCAGGTGAATATTGGCTTGACCAGGCCGGGACCACAGGCGAAGGTAATCCCGACAATGCCATCGGTGGAGAACTTGGTGTAGGACGTTACCACGAACACGCCCGAAACAGGTTGAAAATTGGAGTTATGTCGTTAGGTCTGAGCGGCCATACCGCAATCAGGCGCCACAACCTGAGCTATGGGGTCAATTTCAGCCATCAGACCATCATGGAACGTGCCCGCGAATGGGAGTTGCGCGACTCGGCAGGCTACACACTTCCCACCGACGGCGAGCACATACGCATGATCTACAACCTGTCGTCGCATCAGGACTTGTCGACCACACGCATGGCATTCTATGTGGCCGACAGTTACAGACTCCAGACATCCTCCGGTTATTTCGCTTTCAATGGCGGCCTACGGTTCAGTTACTGGGATTTCAACAAGGAATTCCTTGTATCCCCGCGACTGAACGTGGCATTTGTTCCCGAGCGAAACAGCTCTCTCACATTGCGGTTCGCCACCGGGCTCTATTATCAGCAGCCCTTCTATAAGGAATTCAGGCAGCCCCTAACCGATGCTGAAGGAAACACGACCATAAATCTGAATGCTGAAATCAAATCGCAGCAGAGCCTGCATTTCATACTCGGCGGCGACTACACGTTCAGAATGTTCAACCGTCCGTTCAAATTTTCAGGGGAGGCATACTACAAGAAGCTGAACAAATTGATTCCATACGAAATAGACAACCTGAAAGTGGTGTACGAAGGAGTAAACCTCACAGACGGATATACCGCAGGACTTGATTTCAAACTGTTCGGACAATTCGTGCCCGGCACAGACTCCTGGATCAGCTTCTCGCTTATGAAAACAGGGGAGAACCTCAACGGAGTCACAGTGCCGCGCCCCACAGACCAACGCTATTCGTTCGCACTCTATTTCACCGATTATTTCCCGAAATTCCCCAAACTGAAATTCTCGCTCCGCGGCATCTTCTCCGACGGGCTCCCCACCACAGCTCCGCATTCATCGCGCGACAAAGGATATTTCCGTGCCCCTGCATACAAGCGCGTCGATATCGGTCTGAATTATGCCCTGCTGGCTCCTCAGGACAACGAATCCGCACCTTCGGGACTGCACCGCTGGCTCAAAAGCATATGGCTCGGAGTGGATGTGTTCAACCTGCTTGACATATCGAACGTGTCAAGCTACTATTGGGTGACTGATGTGAACAACATCCAGTATGCCGTCCCCAACTACCTTACGCGCCGCCAGTTCAATGTACGACTTACCATCGATTTCTGATGACAGAGAGTGTACATCTGAGAGCCAACCACATGCAAAATTCACACAACACCGAATGGGCAAAGCACAACTGAAAAAAGAGATTCAGACATTGAGCCGCGAGCAACTCGAACACCTTGTACTTGAGGCCTACGAAGCACGGAAAGAGATAAAACAATACTTCGATTTCTTTCTTGACCCAGATGCCGCCAGATTGGCGGAGAAATATAAAGCGGCCATTGACAAGGAGCTTAAACGCAGCAAGCGCGGACACTCCCGGGCCCGCACCTCGGTCATAAAACGTGCGCTGAAGGATTTCAGCAGCTTCCAGCCGGGGTTCGAATATGAACTTGACCTGATGTTCCACACCATCGCCACGGCCATGATTGCCGAAGCACAATTGAATTTCACCGAGGCACAATGCAATGCCTACGGCAAACTGCTGCTGGATATGATTGCTTTGGCCGACAGAAATCTTGTCGCCAACAAAATCCTGAGCCGCACTACCAGCATGCTCGACAATCCGAAGGCCGGATCGGTGTATTTCCGGCGATTTCTAAAAAAGTTGTTGGACGAGAATCTTTGACAAGGCCATAAAAGTTGCGTATCTTTGCACCCGCCATGATTAAATCCGTTTTAAAACTCCTGCTGACATTCCTGATTTTCGTAGCCGTTTTCATGCTGCAACGCATGATATTCATTCTGATATATCATGATATTATCCCTGTTGACGGAATCGGAACGTGGTGGGATATCATTTCGCATGGCTTTGCAATGGACTGCAGCGTGGCCGGTTATCTGACCGTTCTCCCTGCAATTCTATATGTCACGGAGTCGATTACAGGCAGCCGCCCCTGGCTTATTACTACCGAACGCATAGTCCTTGCTGTGGAACCCGTCCTCACAGCCATCATCATGGTAGCCGACGCCGCGTTATACGGATACTGGGGATTCCGGCTTGACATGACGCCTGTATTCTATTTTACCACATCGCCGTCGGCGGCCATGGCAAGCGCCTCTGCACTGCAGATCATAGCAGGATTCTTCTCCATTATTATCATAGCCGCGCTGATATGGTTTGTACTCAACCGTTTCGCTCTACGTGTACATGTCGACACCCGACACAGAGCTATTTCGGCAGCGGTAACACTGCTATTTACCGTAGCTCTGATTGTCCCCATACGTGGCGGAACAGGTGTGGCCCCAATGAACCTGAGCCGTGCATATTTCAGTACCGACCAGCGGCTCAACCATGCAGCCATCAATCCGGTTTTCAGCCTCCTTTACTCCGCAACACATCAGAACAAGGGGCTTGAAGAATTTCATTTCTTCGATACGGAAACAGCAGAGCGGATTCTTGCCGATTACGAGGAAAACAATATCAGCAACCGCGTGGCGTCCTCCATGGCTGACAATGGCGCGGACACAGTGCCGCTGTTACGTTGCAAACATCCGGATATCTATCTCATAATTCTTGAAAGCTTTTCAGCTCACCTCATGCCCGGGTTGGGCGGCGAGGCCATAGCCGTCAATCTCGATTCTCTGGCTCGCGAAGGGATGAGCTTCACCAACTTCTACGCCAACAGTTTCCGTACTGACCGCGCGCTGCCGTGCATCCTCTCGGCCTTCCCCTCGCTTCCGTCAATGAGTCTGCTCAAGCACGTTGAAAAAATAGAGCATCTGCCATCCATGGCTGAAACCATGAAATCGGCAGGCTATGATACAAGCTATTTCTACGGAGGCGACATAACTTTCGCCAACATGCAGGCATACCTGTCAAGTTGTGGATTCGACAACGTCATTTCAGACAAAGACTTTCCGCGCGAAAGCCGTCAGAGTAAATGGGGAGCACACGACCACGAAGTGTTCACACGTGCACTGAACAATGTTGCTATGCATGGACATGACCATCCGCAATTCACGGTCATTCAGACGTCAAGCAGCCACGAGCCGTTTGAAGTGCCATACCATAACCCGAAGTTTGCATCATCGCCACAAAAAAATGCGTTCGCCTACACCGACAGCTGTCTGATGGCATTTGTCGACAGCCTGCGCACCACCGACCGCTGGGACTGCACTCTGGTTGCCATTGTCCCCGACCACCTCGGAGCTTGGCCCATGGATCTATCTGACCCGAAGGCGCGTCACCATGTTCCGTTCGTAATGGTTGGAGGAGCATTGAACAGGCCGCACACCACCATGGCTGTTCCTGGATCGCAAACCGATATTGCAGCGACTTTGCTTTCAGCGCTCGGCATAGATTCCTCTGATTTTCCATTCAGCCGGGATTTACTTGACAGCAGGAAGGCCCACTACGGCGTATTTTCCGAAACCGAAATATTCGGCATGGTGGATGATTCCGGACTGATTATCTATAACATAGGTCCTAAGCAGTTCAATCCCGGCATCACAACAGAAAGGGGAGAGGCTGCAAAAGCTTACCTGCAATTAAGCTATGAGGCCATGTCGGCATTATAACTGACACCAAGTGACAAATATCGAACATTATGATTGATTATCTAAACCAACTCGATACATCCGTATTCCTGTTCTTCAACAGCATGCATGCATCATATATGGACAATGTGATGATGCTGTTCACCGGGCGCTTCATGTGGATTCCCATGTATGCGGCCCTGCTGCTCGTAATAATCAGGACATGCGGCAACAAGTCTGCATTCATTTACCTTCTGGCAATCGCAGCCGCCATCACACTCACCGACCAGACTTGCGCATCAATCATACGTCCCGCAATTGAACGCCTGCGACCATCTAATCCCGAGAATCCATTGTCGGCGCTTACAAGGGTGGTGGATGACTACAGAGGCGGATCATATGGATTTCCCTCATGCCATTCGGCCAATTCGTTTGCGCTTGCATCGTTCATGTCAATGCTGATTGCCAACCGGGGATTTCGCATATTCATCTTTACCTGGGCCTTATTGAATTCATACACGCGCCTATATCTTGGCGTTCATTATCCCGGCGACTTGCTCACAGGCGCCATCATCGGAAGCGTATTCGGATGTCTGTGTTTCCTGTTTGCCCGGCAGATTGATCTGCGTGCAATCAGAAACGGAATGAAAACTGCCACATGGCGCACCCTCATTGCCACCCGGCTCCATAAGCCCATGCATATAGTTTCTCCTGCATCCGGACTGAATGAAAAGCAAGCCTCACTGCGGATAACACCGCTCTCCGTGTTATATATCGTGGCAGCTATGACATTGACATATATCCTTATAGCATCACTCTAAAATACTTCAGATACAAAAGCAGAATGGCGCGCCGGAGAGGACGCGCCATTCTGCTTTTTGTATGGATGCTTCAAATCAGAATTTGTAGCCCACGGTGAAAACAAGCTGGTTGGAATTGAAATCCATTTTTGCTTTGGGGGCATCAATCCATTTGCCGTTGTAATCCTCAAACGACGTGAATGCCTGATAGGTGGACGCTGTGTGGCGGTGAACAAACGCAAAGTCTGCGTAGAAGCCGCCTGTACGGTAACCAAGACCGGCCGAAACAGTGTTGATGTCGTTATTCAATGTATAGGCAGGATTGGTTCCGACGGTAACAACTTCAACTGCGCCGTCTGCAACCTCATTCTTGACATTGGTTGAGGAATATGAGTAGCCGGCACGCAGACTGAACTGCGGAGTGACGCGGAACTCCGCGCCAAGGCGCAATGTGTTCGATGCCTTGAAGTAATTCTTGATATCCTGATTGAACCACTCCAGATCGCCACCGCTATCAGAAGTCTTCATGTTGCCATAGGCGTCATACTCATAATCCACACTGATAATGCCGCGACCGCCAATAACACCGGCTGCGCCGACCATCAGTTTCCAGGGTGAAGTCAGATTCCATGAACCATCGGCTGTATCTGTGCTTTGGTCAGCCTGAAAACCATACTCAGAGCCAAACAGGATATTGCCGTAGTAGGAGGTTGACAAGGAGTACCATGTGGGGGTATGCACGGCAAGACCGAGACGGAATTCATTGATGGGTTTGAAAATCAGGCCTAATTTCAGGTTAACACCTGTGCCGGTAATCTTCTTCCAGTTGTTCAGTTCCCAGTCGCAATTTCCTTCGGTTATACCGTCGATGGGGTCTCCTACAGGTACGTTTGCACTTGTAAGAGTTTCCGAATAGTAAGTGGACTGCTCGTAGTTCAAATCGGTGATTCCGATACCGAGCCCCCAGTAAACCGTGTTTGCCAGATTACCGCCGAAATTGATGTTGTACTCATCCACATATCCGCGTTCCTGCACCATGAACTCGCCGACGCCCGTCGTAGGGTCACCGCTAATACCATTGTCAGGATGCTGGAACAATCCGTTGTAAATATCAGTAAGATACGTCTGCGAAGTGCCGTCGGGGAGTGGTTCGGCCGCCACCGACGGGTTTACAACGCCACCGCTGAATCCCAGGATGCTGAGCCAGTTGATACGGGAATCCCTGTATGGATTATAGGGCGCACGGATATTGAGGCCGTCGGGCACATCCGATTGCTTGTCATAAAACATCATCCGGTAAGGATCCGTACCATCAGTCATCAGCGCGATATAATTGGACAGTGAGGAGGCGAGAGGCATTCCTGCACCACGATACTGACGGTCGAACGATTTGATACGTCCATAAGAGACACCCCATGAGAATGTCTGCATCACGGAGTTGTTTAGATTATATGTCCCGATGTAGCCGAAGTTATTCACATCAACATGCGTCCGGTTCCACGAGGATCCCTGACTAATGCCGGAACTCTTGGCATTCATAATGTTGACATCAAGAGTGAATCCGACATCGCTGCCCCGGTAGACACCTATACCGGCAGGATTCTGGTTGAGGGTGCTGAGATCGCCGCCAAGAGCGGTAAAGGCACCGCCCATTGCCATGAAACGTGCAGTTCCGCGTGTCTCATTCTGCGACAATGTATATGCATCTACGGCACTCTGTGCCGACACCGAAAACGGCAACGCGGCAACAATGGCCATATATCCGAGTTTGTTCATTGCTATAGTTGTTTAGTTGTAGTTTTGATCTAATGCTTGGCGATGGAGGCGAAATCAGCGTCCGCGATGTCCGCCACCTCCGCCACTGGTTCGGTTACCGCCGGAAAAACCTCCGCGATTGCCTCCGAAGCTTCCACTTGAGGAACCACGGGAACCGGAGCCGAAGCTGCCTCTATTGTAATTGCTGCTGTTGGAATTGTAACGGTAAGTGCTCTGGTTGCTGTTGCTGTTGTAATTATGATTCTGATTGTATGTGCCTGTATTGCGGCCACGCGTACCGCCATTGTTTACGGATGGCGTACCGATAGGCTGACGATAACCGGGACGATTGGTGGATACACTGTTGCCGGGTCGGGCAGAGGAATTGCCGGTACGATTGCCACCGCTGTAATTGCCGTAGCGGTAGGTTGTGCCGGAGTTACTTATATTGCGGTAAGAGTTCCCGGAAGGACGGCGGGTGGTGTTGGGCGCAAACGCTCCCGACGACGTGTAGTTAGGACGGCCATGCCATCCGCCAAGCCGGTCCCCAGCCCGGGCCTCCCCAGCCCCAGCTCCAACTCCAGCCCGGGCCTCCCCAGCCCCAGCTCCAACTCCACGACGGACCTCCCCAGCCCCAGTTCCAGCTCCAGGATGGACCCCACCAGGGATCATACCCCCAGCGGTTCCAATACCAGGGCGAGCCGTAATATCCATAGCCATAATAGGGATAGCCGTAATATGGATAGCCCCCTACGACATTAAGATTTATTGTGGTTGTGGGCTGCACATAACCGTTGTTGTAACCATCGGCATAATATCCGGCATCATCATATTCAGACCGAGCATATGCCTGCGAGGCTATGTCGGAGTTCTGGAAGCGCGCCAGTTTTCGGGTATTGCTCATCTCCTCGAACTGCTGCAACGAGATTGAATCGGGCATGCTTGAACGCGACTCGCCGACACCACTGTACCGACGGTTGTACTCATCCACATCGCGTGTGGATGTACCGGTGGCCTGATATTGGTCGGCACTCTGATATTCACCCACGTTATTCCAAGGCACATATTGCGCGCCATCGTAATACAGTTGGGTAGAGGTGCCGGTGTTTGTATTGCCGGTCCTGGATGGTCTGGACTTTTTCACCTCTTTCTTCGGAGCCTTAGACGCATCATAATAAATATCATCGTCATAATAACTCTGACCGGATGCCACGACGGCACCAGATACAACAAGAGCCGAAACTACAGCAAGACGTAGAAAAAGAGAATTGATTTTCATATCGTATTTCCTCCTTAATTGAGAAATTATTATCTGTTCCATGCGCCGGAACCTATCCGACGTATAACACTAATTAGACAATGCAAACTGTTTAAGGTTTAATTATCACCCTTTTATTTTAAAAGAGGCATTCACAGCAGCCAGCATTGCCGGAAACATGTTGCGTACATTTCTCACAAAGATAGTAAACTTCGCTTTAAATAGTCCTATCTTTCCGGAAGGCAGTCAATAAAATCTGTTAAAACCGGCTTCCGGTAACCGCTTTTCCCTTGAAAGTGTCACCCCGGAGGCCGGTTTTATATTATTTGATTCTTGGTTCCAAAAGCCTGCTTCCGGCAGTAGGGGAAGGATGACGGCTTATGGCGAAGAGAACAGGCTTTATTTCTCTATAGGTTTCATATCGTAACTTACCATGGCAACGGTGAAGCCCCAGTAGATAAATGCAAGCGCGGTGAGGAAGCTGACCATCATCATATCCTGCATATAACCGGCCTCAAGGAAGAAGAACCCGATGAGTAACAACAGGATACCATTGATAAGATACATCCACCAATAGCGGTTGGCTCTGGTTCCCACTGAGGCAATGATCGAGGCAATACCCCAGAAGATAAACACGATGGAGAGGAAATAGGGGAACACGATTTCCGACAGGATTACACTGCGCACCAGCATGAAGCCGACGAACATGTCAATCACACCGCCTGCAAGCCACCAGCCCCAGCCGCGAGGACGGTTGACACCGGCAGACACACAGAGCTGAACGATACCGGCCAGAATGAGCAACCAGCCGAAAATCTGGGATGCTACAGCAAATCCGGCAGCCGGCCAGAACCAATAGGCAAAACCTCCGAGCACCATAAGTATCCCTACAAGCAGGACAATCCACCAATACTTGGTCTGTCCCCAAAAATTAAATGATAATGTCTTCATAATATAGATATTTTGTGAAACTTTGTTGCTTGTTTTGATACTATAACACTTTGCAGAAAAAAATAGTTGAATGCCTGCGGTCAAAGTCAATAATTTTATGACCGATGATGCTCCGATTCCCGTATGATGTGAAAAACTTTTACACCATAAATTTCACCATGCCGCCGATTATGTGTAAATTTGTGCAATCGGGCATCCGGTAGCACACGTTGCTCACTGCAGATCGCCCCCATTGACCGACAATATTTTAACACAATACACAAACGATGGAAGTTATAGGCAAAATCATTGTGGCTCTTCCTGAAGTATCAGGAAATTCCAAAGCCGGCAATCCCTGGAAAAAACGCGAATACGTTCTTGAAACCCAGGAATCATACCCTAAAAAAATCTTTTTCGATTTCTTTGGCGAACGTGCCGACCAGTATCCCCTTCAGGTGGGCGACACTATCAAATTGAGTTTCGACATTGAAAGCCGCGAATATCAGGGCCGCTGGTACACCAGCATCCGCGGGTGGAAATCAGAACCGGCAACCGCTGCCGCCGCTGGGATGCCCACCCCGCCCGCGCCCCAGAATGCATTTCCCGAACCGATGGCTCCTGCCGCCCCGTCGGCAACCTCTGCCACCGACGATCTGCCGTTCTGACACAGGCTCTGCCGGACACACTGCTTCGGCATCACGAAAGAACATACCTCCCGCGCCCGACACGTTTGCCGAAAGGCAGCGCCCGGGCGCGGGAGCTTTTTTTATCTGAGGCACAAAAAAGCGCCGTAGCGGATAATCCGTACGGCGCCAAACTTTTATTCAGAAGTATCACAGGCACGTTGCCCTGACATTGTTCCGATGTTATTCTTCGGTATTTTTCTCAGCGTACTCCTTGAGCAGTTTTTCCTGAACATCACCCGGCACAAGCTCATAGGAAGCGAACTTCATGGTGAACGATGAACGGCCGCCGGTAATGGAGCTTAATGCTGTGGAATAGCTTGCCATCTCTTTCAGAGGCACTTTTGCCGAGATTTTTTCAAAACCATTGTCACTCGACATACCCATGATTATGGCACGGCGTCCCTGAAGGTCGCTCATCACATCACCCATCACATCCGACGGAACCATTACTTCCACGTCGTAGACAGGTTCAAGAACTTTCGGGTTCGCGTTGCGGAATGCCTCGGAGAATGCATTGCGGGCTGCCAGTCGGAACGAAATTTCGTTACTGTCGACCGGGTGCATCTTACCGTCGTAAACACAGACACGAACATCACGTGCATATGAACCGGTAAGAGGGCCCTGCTCCATACGGTCCATCAGCCCCTTGACGATGGCAGGAATAAAGCGGGCATCGATGGCACCACCTACAATGCAGTTATGCACCACCAGCTTGCCGCCCCACTGAAGGGGTATTTCCTGGGTGTCGCGCACGCTCATCTTGTACTCCTGATTGCCGAACTTATATGTATCGGGCAGCGGAGCGTCCTCTGAATAAGGTTCGATAATCAGATGCACTTCACCGAACTGGCCGGCACCGCCCGATTGCTTCTTGTGACGATAATCGGCACGGGCAGCCTTGGTGATGGTTTCGCGATAGGGTATCTTGGGCTCTTCAAAGATGATTGGGAGCTTATCGTTGTTCTCCACGCGCCATTTCAATGTACGGAGGTGGAATTCACCCTGACCGGAAAGAATGGTCTGCTTGAGCTCCTTGCTCTGCTCGATTTCCCAGGTAGGATCCTCTTCATGCATGCGGGTGAGGATACCGGCCAGCTTCTCGGCATCGCTTTCTGTAACGGGACGGATTGCGCGGGAATATTTGGGAGCAGGATATTTAATGAAATCGAATGCGATTTCACAGCCTTTTTCGTCAAGAGTGTTGCCTGTACGTGCATCCTTCAGCTTCACGGTAGCACCGATGTCGCCTGCACAGAGTTTGTCGACAGGAGTCTTGATCTGGCCGCACACGCAATAAATCTGAGCCAGACGCTCTTTGCCGCCGCGTGTGATGTTATCAAGGTCGGCACCGGCAGTGAGCGTACCGCTCATTACCTTGAAATACTGCACTTCACCGATGTGCGGTTCCACCGTGGTTTTGAACATATAGATGCTGAGGGGACCGTTGCTGTCGGGTGCCACGGCATCGCCGGCTGTGTCAACGGGCGCAGGCATGTCGTCAACAAAGGGAACGACGTTGCCGAGGAATTCCATCATTCGGCGCACGCCCATATCCTTGAGTGCGCTGACGCAGAACACCGGGAAGATGGAACGGTCAACCAACCCCTTGCGGATGCCTTCGCGCATCTCATCCTCGGTGAGGTGACCCTGTTCAAAGAATTTCTCCATGAGAGTTTCGTCGTTCTCAGCGGCTGCCTCGACAAGTGCCTGATGCAGCTCCTGCGCGCGTTCGGCTTCCGATTCAGGAATATCTTCGATTGTGGGAACTCCACCATCCGGACCCCACGAATATTTTTTCATGAGCAGAACGTCAATCATGGCATTGAAGCCCGGACCGCAGGAGAGGGGATACTGGATGGGAACGATTTTCTTTCCGAAAATCTCGCGCATCTGCTCAAGGGTATTTTCATAATCAGCTTTCTCTCCGTCAAGCTGGTTGATAGCAAAAATAACAGGTTTTTTCAGACTGGCCGCTGTGCGGAAAATGTTCTGGGTTCCAACCTCGACGCCATACTGTGCATCGACAAGGATAACACCGGTATCCGTCACATTAAGGGCTGTAATGGCGTTGCCTACGAAATCGTCTGCTCCGGGGCAGTCAATCACATTAAGTTTCTTATTCAGGAATTCGGCATAAAAAACGGTGGAAAACACCGAATAGCCGTACTCCTTTTCCACTGGAAAATAGTCTGACACGGTATTCTTTCCTTCCACCGTGCCGCGACGTTTTATAACTCCACACTCGTAAAGCATAGCTTCGGCGAGTGTGGTTTTTCCAGATCCCTTGCTACCGAGCAAAGAGATGTTCTTGATTTCGTTAGTCTGATAAACCTTCATGTTATTAGAGTTTAGTATGAATGATTTGTTTCGGAGTCCACTATTGGACAGGAAAAAACGGAAATCAGCGGCAATATGACGCTGTCATTGCTGTTTTTCGTTGCGCAAATTAGTGATTTTTCGATTAACGGCAATGAATTTTTATATGTTTCGCAACATATTTGAGCGCACGAGGGGCTCACGCAGGAAGTCTTAAAAGGAGAGAACGCAATCAGTCATCTTTTCAATAAAAGAATCACCTTTACGGCCAGATCGAAAAACACCATTTTGGCATTGCCATTGGCCGCGACATCAACGCGTGCGCTGCCAAGTTCCCGCAACAGCGATTCCACATTCCGTTCGTTGATGAAAGGGGAGAAGCGGGCGCAGAAATCGCGCTCGGCCGAATTCAGATAGACAATCTGCGGCATGTGCAGATTGTTGATGAAGTTTTCGCGCATCATGCGCTCACAATAACGGAGGAAACGGATTTCAGCCTCACGGCCGAGAGCCGCCACATCGACCGCCCACTTTCGGAGTGCACCTACCTTGCGCTGATATGCAAGGCGCATCAACTGCATGAACAGCCCCAGAAACTGCACATTCTCGTCGTTGGCCGACAATTGTTTCTCCGCGTCGGTGATGCTTCCCTCGGAAAGATGCGCTATGGCCTGGGCGTCGGTGGCATTCATGCCATGTGCCTGACTGACATAACCGGCCACCACAGCATCCGGGAGGCGCTTCACCTCGATTCTCTGTAAACGAGAATAGATTGTAGGCAGAATCTCGGCGGGAGTGTCGGATACGAATATCAGCAGGGAGTCCTCCAGCGGCTCCTCGATCATTTTAAGCATTTTGTTGGCGCACTCCTCCTGCATGCGTTCGGGAAGCCACATCAACAGAATCTTGAAACGGGTAGAGTAGGAGGTGGTGGAGAATTTGCGGATTATGCTCGCGCTCTCCGATGAATATATCACCGGCTGGCCGTTGGGATTATCGAATTCACGCTGCCATGCCTCGAAATTCATGAACACACGGCCGGAAAGAAAATGCCTCCACTCCTTTGCATAATCATCGCTGACTGTGTTCGAGCCACCGAGAACCGGATAGGAGAAATAGGTGTCAATATGATTGAATGTTTCATGCTGCCTGCACGAAGGGCAAACCCCGCATGGTTCTCCATCCACGCGGTTTTCACAATGAATGTACTGGGCAAAAGCCCTTGCCAATGCAAACTTACCGATGCCCGACGGACCTTCAAGCAGCAGCGCATGCGGCAAACGGCCGGAATCGGCCATAGCCCGCAAACGGTTCTTTACGGCCTCATGTGCCGGAATATCGGAAAATTTCATAATCTTTTATGTTAATACGTGCAAGGAACACAAGCATATCAATGGCAGAAGCCTTCGCTTAACCCACCGATACATTATATGTTACAGGGTCAAATCCTTCCTGGGTGATCACAGGCGATTTCTGCCGGGCAAGATTCCTGATAAACGACAATACCACCTGCATCCCTTTCCATCTGATATGCTCGTCAAAATCATTGGCCTTGGGTGGGTCTTTCAGCATGAACTCACAAAGTTCCACAGCCTCATCGAAATGCCGGCTCATCAGATAGGAAGCTGCAAGCAGCAGATATGCATTGCCTGAAAAGTCATACCGTATGCCTCCGGGCTTTGCCGCTGCCGAGCAGCAATCGCCGAACAGCGACACATAGTCGTCGAAACGGCGCAGTCTGTAGAGCAATTGAAGATAATATTCCATCCCTTCGTGCAGAACATGCCGGTCATGATAAAATTTCAGAAGGTCGGCAGCCGTTGTTGACAACCTGGGCAGCAAGCTCGAGCCATTTGCGCTCATTATTCCCGGTGTAACGGTCGAACACCTCGAAGAAACGTGATGCGTCAGCAGGCCGCAGTTTCAGAATATCGAGCAGAACATAAGAATTTGCCTCATCGCGCTCCATATATGAGCACAACACCTCCAGGGCTGCCATCTTGTTCTCTTTGGCTGCATAACCTTCCGAGAGTGCCTTGACGGCAAGCGAATTGTCAGGATTGATGCGCAGCACCTCCTGCAGCAAAGCGATTCCGCGGTCAATGTCCGCAGTGCGCTCCGCGGCATTGCTGTCTGTAACTGTCTGTTCATCCTTGGAAGGTTGCTGTATCAGACCGAGACCCTTTATGAGCATTCCGCGCTCATTCTCCGGGTCAATGGCCAACGCATAGTCGGCGGCGGCCACACATTCCGATGCGTGCTGCATGGCAAACTCCATCTTTGCCAGCAACACCCAGTTGTCGGGATTGAAAGGCTCGTTAGTGGTAAGTTCCTCCGCTATGTCACGCGCCATCGGCAGATAAGTCTCATCGGAATACAACGCCTCGGCCGCTTCATACATCAATATATTCGGAACGGTACACCTGTCGGCAATCACGTGCAGATTTTCCGCAAGCAAATCCAGACGGCCGAGATCACGCAGCATATCTATAAGGCGTATGACAGCCTCACAGGGGAGCTTGAAGTCGGAAGACAGCAACGCCGCCAACCCCTCTTCAGGGTTACCGTCCGGATAGGTATCGAGCGAAAGCTTCAGGACCTGCCACAGTGCCGAATCCCGGCGTCCGCGCCGTGAAAACATGCGCCGCGCCGACTCCTCGTTTATGGCGGAAAGCAGGAATGCTTTCCGCTCATCGAGGAAATCACTGTCGGGATACAGACGGGCACCTGTCAGAAGCACATAAAGTTGCGTCATCTCGTCGCCTTCATCCTGTGCGTAGTCATATATGTCAAGCAATTCATCCTTTTCATAAAATTCAGAATTGTCATTGTCGACCACACCTTTCAGAAAGCGCTCGTAAAGCTCCTTCATATACTGTTCGTCGGATGGTTGTCCGTCAAGCATGCGAATTACAGATAATTAATAACATTAAATAGAATCGGGGGAGAGGGAAGCAGGCAAAATCATTACTGTTTTGCCTGAACCTTTTCCCAGCTGTCTTTAAGGGCAATCGTACGGTTGAACACAAGATGTTCGGGAGTGGAATCGTAGTCAGGTGTGAAGTAGCCGATACGCTGGAACTGGAATTTCTCTCCCTTCCGGGCATTCTCGGCGATGAAGGGCTCTACCTTCACGCCCTCGAGTGTGACAAGCGATTCGGGATTGAGCAGTTCGCGGAAATCCTTGTCGGTCTCGGCCGAAGGATTCTCAACAGAGAACAGGCGGTCGTACAGTCTTACCGTGGCATCCTTTGCATGCTGTGCCGAAACCCAATGCAATGTGCCTTTCACCTTACGCGATGCGCCGGGCAGCCCGCTGCGTGTGTCGGGATCGTAGGTACAGTAAATCTCGGTGATGTTACCCGCATCGTCTTTCTTGACACCGGTGCACTTCACGATATAGGCACCCTTGAGACGCACCTCGGCATCAGGAGCAAGACGGAAGAACTTCTTCGGCGGATTTTCCATAAAGTCATCACGCTCAATGAAAATCTCACGCGAGAAAGGCATCTGATGCACACCTGCTTCAGGATTTTCCGGATTATTCTCCATCTCAACCATTTCAGTCTGCCCCTCGGGGTAGTTGGTGATAATAACTTTCACCGGATTGAGAACTGCCATACCACGGGTTGCGATGGCGTTGAGGTCTTCGCGGACGGCATGTTCAAGCAGTGATACGCTGATCATGGCTTCCTCGATCTTGGTGTAGCCGATGCGGTCAATGAAATTACGGATGGCCTTGGATGTGAAGCCGCGGCGGCGCATACCCGAAATGGTCGGCATACGGGGATCGTCCCAACCGGCCACCAGACCTTCCTTTACAAGCTGCAGGAGCTTGCGCTTGCTCATCACTGTGTATGTGAGATTGAGGCGATTGAACTCAATCTGACGGGGGCAGTATGTTTCATCGGCCAGTTCGGCAACAAAATACTCGTATAGCGGACGGTGAGGCACAAACTCAAGGGTACAGATAGAATGGGTGACACCCTCGAAGTAGTCGCTCTGTCCGTGTGCGAAGTCGTACATGGGATACACATTCCATTTTGTACCGGTACGGTGATGGGGATGCTTGATGATGCGGTACATGATGGGATCGCGGAAATGCATGTTAGACGAAGCCATGTCAATCTTGGCTCGCAGAACGCGGGCACCCTCCTCGAATTCACCGGCGTTCATGCGCTCAAACAGGTCAAGATTCTCTTCGGGAGTGCGCGAACGGTAGGGGCTGTCGGTTCCAGGCACGGTGGGTGTGCCTTTCTGGGCGGCAATCTGCTCGGAGCTCTGGTCGTCCACGTATGCCTTTCCTTCCTTGATCATGCGCACAGCCAGATCATAAAGCTGAGGGAAATAATCAGAGGCATAATATTCACGGTCGCCCCAGTCGAAACCGAGCCAATGGATGTCCTCGCGGATGGCATCCACATATTCCGTATCCTCTTTTACAGGATTGGTATCGTCAAAACGCAGATTGCATGTTCCGCCGAACTTCTCGGCTACACCGAAATCCATGCATATAGCCTTGGCATGTCCGATATGGAGATAACCGTTGGGCTCCGGTGGGAAGCGGGTGTTAAGGCGACCGCCGTTTTTGCCGGCCTTGAGATCGTCGGCTACTATCTGCTCTACAAAATTCAACCCTTTCGAGCCATCTTGCATTTCTGTCTCTTTATTCTCAACCATAGTTTTTAAAGAGTGATGTGGTTGTATGTTGTTGGTTTATTGTCTGATTCGCAAACCGGAAGGGCCGGTTTTGCCGCGCATTCCGGTTTAAAACGCAAATATACGAATTTTTCTCCGTATATTTGTGCCATATGTTGCAGGGGACAATATTTATCCACTGCCATCTCACCACACCAGTTATGGACAACAAACAGACCGTACTTTCATATTTTCCTGATTTCTCCGCCCGACAGGCCGAACAGCTTGACATGCTCGGCACTCTTTATCCTGAATGGAACGAAAAAATCAATGTGATTTCACGCAAAGACATTGACAACCTCTATGTGCATCACATTCTGCATTCTCTGGCCATCGCCAAGTTCCTACAGCCTGTCGACGGCACCACTTTCCTTGACCTCGGCACCGGAGGCGGCTTCCCCGGCATACCGCTCGCCATCGCATTTCCTGAATGCAACTTCCATCTTATCGACCGCATAGGCAAGAAAATCAAGGTGGCTCAAAGCATCGCCGATGCCATCGGGTTAAAGAATGTGACTTTCCAGCATGGCGACATTGCGGAATGCCGGCAAAAGTTCGATTTCGTTGTATCCCGTGCCGTGATGCCACTTAACAATCTTGTGCCTCTGATCCGCAAAAACATCAGTCTGACGCAGCACAACAGCTTTCCCAACGGGCTGATATGCCTTAAAGGGGGAGACCTCGATACGGAGCTGAAGCTGACTAAAGGCGACCCGATGGTCGACAACCTGTCGGATTATTTCACCGAACCGTTCTTCGAGACGAAAAAGCTGATTTATCTTCCGTTGCGCTAACACTACAATATACACCAATACAGCAGAGGCACATTCATCATACACCTGCAATGAACGTATAGCAGCTTTTGTGGTTATTAATAAATGGGAATGTTCCCGTTATCCGAACATCGTAATAACACAGATATGGAAATAAAGCGCTTTGAATTCAACTTTTTCGGTGAAAACACCTATGTAATATGGGACGCCACTTCACATGAGGCTGCCATTGTCGACCCCGGGATGGTAAATCCGGAAGAGACAAATCTGATAGAAGACTTTATCGCCACACACCGCCTATCCGTCAGATATATATTGCTGACCCACGCACATGTGGACCATACGTTCGGCATAGACATCCTGAAGGAAAAATACCATGCTCCTGTACTTGCCCACAAAGCCGACCTTCCCCTCGGACAAATGCGCGGACAACAGGCAGAAATGTTCCACCTCCCCATGAAGCTCGGTCCCGTTGAGATTGACCGGTTCATTTCAGCAGGCACACACCTGCAGCTCGGCAACGAGCGGATAGAGGTGATCGAGACCCCGGGGCATTCACCTGGCG